>Ga0183101_1001422_pt1 | contig 22639 bp, 20 predicted proteins | sample Biomet3_FD_127790 | JGI IMG/M metagenome (GOLD analysis project Ga0183101, IMG submission 127790) | Microbial communities from bioreactor (seeded with sewage sludge) at LBNL, California, USA - Biofuel metagenome 3 | ecosystem: Engineered > Bioreactor > Anaerobic > Unclassified ...
CGGACCCGTATATTTGACAGGTGCGGGTGTGAGTCTTGACGGGATGAAGAATTTATTAACCTGCGCAATATCGGGTTTTGCAAATTGTTTAATGTCGCTGCCGTATGAGGCGAGTTTGAAAGCTTCGGACTCTTTATAAACGGGCGCGCTTTCTTTTAATAAAGATGAGAAAGTGAATGAAGACTTTTCTGCCGAAGTCAAAGTTTCAACAATCGGCATTATTTTGCCCGCGGAAGCTTCGTTGAGCATTACGGGGTTAACCAAAGACATATTGAGCAGCATTCCTATGCCGCCCGTCTTTGTGCGCATTGAGCGCAGAATGCGCCCCGTGAAATCTTTTGCGTATCCGATATTTGCTTTAAATATCGCAGCGTTAACTCTGCTTTGCGGGATTATTTTGGGCGCGGACGGTTTATAAATTCTTGTTTGGACTGCGGCGGCGGGCTTTATCTTCTGCGCGCTTGTAACTGCGGACACTTTTGCGGGCTTTATGCGCGCGGCCGAAGCGCCCGAACCTTCTCCTATTTGCACATTAAGCGTTTTTTCTTCTTTCAAAGTGCCCGAAAATTTGCGCGTTTTTGCATAAGGCGTTATTTGAATTTTCTTGTTTGCCCAAGAATATACGACCTTAGCCGTATTTCCTTTTTTATCCGTAAGACCGAATTCTATTTTCCCTTTTCCGTTGAATTCCGCAGGCCGTGCCTGAGGCGTTCTGATTACGGTTCTTTTAACGGGTGCTTGTTTAAGTCTGTACTTTGCCGCCAGAGATACTTTGACCGCTGCGGGATTAACGCCGCCCAAAGCTATTCTTTCTCTGGTAATTTTTAATAAATCCGCTTTGCCGCTTATTCTTATGCGCGCAACCCTTGCCGCATTTGATGCGTTTTTAACTATTGACGGTATGCTTTCTATAATGTATCCCAGCAATATTGCCGAGGCCGCCATATCAGTCCAGAAAGCCAGCGTCATAATTTTACCGTTTGCGTCGCTGCGTTTCTTTTTCGCGGCATTAAGGTTTCTGTGCAGGGTTCCCGCAAAATGTCTTGCGGCGGAAATGTTGTTTATTCTGCGCTGGGTGCCTTCGTTAAGGTCCCACCAGTCAAGGGTATTAAAATATTTTGCCGCAACGTTTGCCTGCGCTGTTCCCGATGCGGTTTTCAACAGGCCCGCAACCAAAGGCATATGTACTCTTTGCCCAGGGCTGCAGGTTTCAAGAGCAACGGGGTTGAAAGCTTTTGAGGCTATGCATGAGGGTCTTCTGCGCTCAAGCGCCGCGTATTGCGAAAATATTTTTGCCGTTAAAGCTTTGCCCGCAGGATTTTGCGTTTGCCCCAGAGCCGCGCCGATATCTTCCATAACATTTCCGTAAGGCAAATTGTAAGCTATGAAAGAATTGTTTTTTGCCGCTTCAACCGCCATCGGGCTTATATTATAGGCCGCGGCGCAGTCTTCGTCTATGTATTGCAGGTTCTGGTTAAAATCGTTAAGATATCTGCCGCCGCCGCCTCTTGCGTAGTTAACGCCCGATATACCCGCGCTTGCAAGGCCCGAGACTGAAATAAGATTCCAAATGCTGCCCGCAACGTTTTTGATTCTTCCGAATGTCGTACCTTCGGGCACTGTATCTTTTGTTAGCAATTCGTCTATAAAAGAGTAAGCGCTTTTTGTATCAATTTCCATAAGTGCGCTTATGCCGCAGCTTAAGGTTATTGCTCCGTAAGATTTTTTGTAGGTGTCTTTTACGCTTTGGTATATCAATGACGCGTTTGCATATTTGTCTTTATACCAATATCCCACTATGCCCAGAGAAAGCATTGCTTTGCCGATGTTCTGACATTCGTTTTGGCGTCTTTCTTTGCCGATACGCGCATTTGCCCTGCCGTTGCCGCCCGCAAGACCGGGCGCGATGTCGGCCAAATAAGTATCCTGAGAGCAATATTGTTTTGCTCCGCCTATTACATAGCGCAGATACTTTTGAAGAGCGCCGATATCAGCCCTGCTTACTCCTGCGTTGATTAAAATTGTGTATATGGCGGGAACATAAGAAAGCATTATGTCACGGTTATATTTGAATTTTTTTACGTTGGTGTCTTGCCCTGTCGCCTGGTAAATTATCGCCCTTAAAGTGCCCTGCATATAAATGTTAAGAGGCAGGCAGAGGTTCTTTTCGCAGACTATGCCTTTTTTATTTGCTTTTCTTTCAAAATAAGAAATCAAACCCGAAGGATTATATTCGTGTTTTATAAGTTTAAATACAGCCGCAACCTGCGCGTCTTGGCGTTTGAGCCCGTTTAAATAGGCGACGTAAGAATCATCTGTTTGTTTCTTTGAAATGTTTTTGAATTCGGCGGATAATATTTTGGAAACTTCACCGTAAGACAAAGAATAATCGCCCGCTCCGCTTTTTAGCTTTGCGTTTTCAAGAGCTATGGTTAAATTTCTGTTTACGACGGCGGTTTTATCTTGTTTTGCGGTATAATAAGGTTGCTTAAAATTGAAATTCAGGCTTTGGGCGTACAAAGGCAGCTGGGCATCGCATATCAGCAAAGCGCTGAGCGTAACGGGCAATACTTTTTTAAATAAGAAGCACTGTAAATCCATTCTTAAGCCGCCTTATCCGAAATATACCTTATAAAGGTATAATAACATCTGGTTTATACCGTCGCAAGTGATTTTTGGGTAAGCTCCCTATAGGTATTTAGACCCAGATTGACAGTTTTGTCAGTTTAATTTAACATAGATATAAGCGAGGTGTTTATGAAAAAAATAGATTTTTATAAAGCAATAGTTCAAAGACGTTCGCGCTATGCCATCAGCGCCAAAACGCCCATAGCGCAGGATAAAATAGAAGAAATAGTCAAATATGCGCTTAAGAATGTTCCTTCGGCTTTTAACAGTCAGACCCAGCGCGTGGTTTTGACATTTGGTGAAAATCATCAAAAGGTATGGAATGCGGCAAAGGATATATTAAAAGGAATGCTGAAACCCGAAGCTTATAAGGTTACAGAGGCTAAACTTAACGGTTTTGCCGCAGGCTACGGCACAGTTTTGTTTTACGAAGATCAGGCAACGGTGGAAGCTTTGCAAAAGAAGTTCCCTTCTTACAGTGCAAACTTTCCGTTGTGGTCCCAGCAGGCAAGCGGTATGCTGCAATATGTTATATGGACAGCTTTTGCCTCCGAAGGTTTGGGCGCAACTTTGCAGCACTACAGCCCGCTTATAGATGCAAAAGTTGCAGAGGACTTCGGCGTTCCGCCTTCCTGGAAGCTGATTGCGCAGATGCCGTTTGGCGCGCCCGTTGCGGAGCCTGACCCCAAAGAATTTATGCCGCTTGAGCAGCGCATAAAAATATTTAAATAGAAAAAATCTCTCAAAAGTTAAAAGCCGCTTCTTTTTGAAGCGGCTTTCCTGTGCTTCGTAAAGTTGTACAATATACGAATAAACTTATAAAGAGAGGTGCATTATGACCGTCAAGTTATCACAAAACGAATTACCTACATCAACATTCACCTGCGGTCCTTCTCAGGGACATCCGCAAATCAGAAAAGTACAAGTATCAAGTATGTCCTTTGAACGCAGTCACCGCGCGGGCGATATGGCCTTAAACGGTCTTTATAAACAAGCTACGGAGAATTTAAGAAAGTTATTCGGCCTTCCGCAAGATTATACGATAATCTTTTATCACGGCGGGGCCACCACAGCAATGGACGCGATTGTGTGGAATATGACAAAAGATTCAATTTCAGGCTTGAACTTTGGCGCGTTTTCAAAGCTCTGGACTGAAAAAATAGCTTCAGTTCTTGAAGACTCCGTAAGGAAAGATTTCAAAAAAGCCGCGGAGGGGGAATATTTCCCCAAAGAAAAACCGGATTTCAAAGCAAGTCTGGTTATGCTTACCCCCAACGAAACTTCAACAGGCGTCCAGATACCCGACAGCTACCTTAAAGAAGCCTGGGAAAATAAAGGGCCCGATACACTCGTTGCATGGGACTGCACAAGCTGCGCAGGCGGACGCGATTTGCCCAAAGGCATTTATGATATTATGGTGTTTTCTATGCAGAAGTGCTTTGGCGTCGGCGGCGGCAGCAGCGTAATTATTCTGAGCCCCAAGGCCGTTGCCCGCGTTGCCGAAGTGCAAAAAATCAGACGCATTCCTTACGCCATAGCTTTGCCCGAAGCAATCAAGAGAGCACAGGAAAAAGCCCAGACGTTAAACACTCCTTCAACCATAAATATATGGATGTTCAACGAAGCCGCAAAATGGATGCTTGAAAACGGCGGACTGCCCGCAATGGAAGCAATGTGCCGCAAACACGCAAAATACGTTTTGGACTTTGCCGCAAAGACCGATTATCTTAAGCCTCTTATTAAGGAAGAAGATTACCGCTCTTTCACCACTTTGACGCTTGAAGTTACCGACGCAAAAATTAAAGATGCGGATATTTCGGCCGCGCTCAAAGCCACTGGTTTGCCGAACCTTGCCGACGGTATTAAAAAATACAGCTCGGTTAAGGCAAACTCGCTCAGGATCGGCTGTTTCCCGTTTGTTGATATTTACGGAACGGAACAGTTTGAAAAACTTATGCATGCCGTTGACCTGATTGTCAAAGACCTTAGGAGCGCAAAATGAACATACTTATAGCTGATAAATTTCCCGCACACTGGCTGGAAGAATTAAAAAAAGACCATAAAGTAACTTATACGCCCGCGCTGGACGAAAATACGCTTGTCGGCGCAGTTGCGCAAAGCGAAGTTTTGATTGTCAGAAGCACGAAAGTAACCAAAGCCGCAATAGAAGCCGCGCCCGCCCTTAAACTTATAATAAGAGCAGGAGCCGGTTACGATACCATTGATACCGCTTTTGCCAAAGAAAAAGGCATAGGCGTATGCAACTGCCCCGGCACAAACTCTATAGCTGTTGCCGAACTTGCCTTCGGCCTTATGCTTGCTCTGGACAGACGCATCTATAATAACGTTGCAGACTTAAGAGCTGGCAAATGGAATAAAGGCGAATACAGCAAGGCAAAAGGCATTTACGGCAAGACAATCGGCATAATCGGCCTTGGCAACATAGGCAAAGAAATTGCCAAACGCGCTTTGGCGTTCGGCATGAAAGTTCTTGCTTATGATACTTTCAGAACCGCCGAAGATATGAAAGCCGTCGGCGCGCAGAAGGTTGACGATATTTATGAAATCGCTTCAAAAGCCGATGTCATTACCGTTCATTTGCCGGGTACGCCCGAAACAAAAGGTATTTTTGACAAAAAGTTTTTTGACTCCATGAAGCAGGGCGCGTTCTTTATAAACACCGCGCGCGGCAGTCTTGTAAAAACCGCCGATTTGGTTGCGGTTTTGAAAGAAGGCAAGATTAAAGCCGCCATGGACGTTTACGAAAATGAACCCAAAGCGACTGACCTTACTTTTGAAAATATGCCATTTAAAGGTTTGGATAACTTTTACGGCACTCATCACATCGGCGCATCTACCGAGCAGGCGCAGGACGCCGTCGCCCGCCGCGCCGTTGACATCGTTAAGGCTTACGCGGAAAAGAAAGAATATTTATTCAAGGTTAACTGATTATGGCTACGGTAAAACCTTTCAGGGCCTTCAGGCCTGCAGCTTTTGCCGATAAGATAGCGTGCCCTCCCTACGACGTTCTTACGTCGCGGGAGGCCGCAGCTATGGCAAAAGGCAATCCGATTTCTTTTTTGCACGTTGATAAAGCCGAAATTGACCTTCCGCCGCAAACCGACCTTTATGACGCAAAGGTTTACGCAAAAGCAAAAGAAAATTTGGAAAAATTTATTTCGGACGGGGTTTTGAAGCAGGATAAAGAACCCTGTTTCTATATATACGCCCAAACCATGAACGGCAGGACGCAGTACGGCATAGTGGGCGCAACCTCTACGCAGGAATACGACAAAGGCATAGTCCGCCGCCACGAGCTGACCCGCAAAGATAAAGAACTTGACCGCACGCGCCACATAGAAACTTTGCAGGCGACAACGGGCCCCGTCTTTTTGGCTTACCCCGATAACGACGTGATAGACTTGCTGGTGAGCAAAATTACGCTTGAGGCCCCCGCGTACAAATTTACCTCCGATGATGCAATTATTCATCGCGTATGGAAGGTAAGCGAAAAGGGCGATATAAATAAAATTCAAAAGACTTTTGCAAAAATTCCCGTCCTTTATATTGCAGACGGGCATCACCGTTCTGCCGCCGCGGCCGCCTGCGCGCGCAAACGCCGCGCCGAAGATAAAAATGCGACGGGGGAAGAAAGCTATAATTATTTTCTTTCGGTAATTTTCCCAGCAAGCCAGCTTTTTATTATGGCATATAACCGTCTGGTAAAAGATTTGAACGGGCGTACACAGGAACAATTCCTGCGCGAAATTCAAACCGTTTTCAGCGTTGAACCCGCGGAAGACAAAACACCGCACGCGCGCCATCAGGTTTGTATGTATATGGGCGGCAAATGGTATCTTTTAAGCGCAAAAACGGACGCTTTTGACCCCAAAGATCCCGTGGCAAGCCTTGACGTAAGCATACTGCAAAACAAGGTTCTGGGCCCGGTTTTGGGAATAGGCGATCCGCGCACCGACAAACGCATAAACTTTGTCGGCGGCATACGCGGCGCAAAGGAATTGGAAGATAAAGTAAACAGCGGGGCTTATGCCGTCGCGTTTTCTATGTATCCCACTTCTATAGGCGAACTTTTTAAAGTGGCCGACGCCAAACTGATAATGCCTCCGAAATCAACCTGGTTTGAGCCGAAACTCAGAAGCGGCCTTCTGGTTTATAAATATTGAAAAATTCCCTCCGTTTTTACGGGGGGATTTTTATGCCTTTCTTAAAGAATACTCCCATCCGTAAGGCGGGGGAGTTTAATGCCTTCAAGCTTCCTGTTGCCCGATATATAAAATCTAATTTAACGCGCCTGCGATAAAAACTTAATAAAAGAATTTACGTTTTATTAAAAACTTTATTTCGCAATTTTTGCAAAGTACAGGCGGCATAAAAACGCTTGACATTATTATAATATTTATATATTCTAATATTATGAAGCAAGAAAATATGCAAAATCAGGACGTTAACGCTTACGCAAAAATGTTTAAAGCTTTGGCCCACCCGCTAAGGCTTAAAATAGTCTGCGGTCTGATGAAAAAAGAAAGCTGCGACGTAGGAACAATGTCCGAGCACTTAAAAGTGCCTCAGCCGACAGTTTCGCAGCATTTGTGCATACTTAAGAAGCCGGGCGTTATAGAAGGCTGCCGCAAAGCAAACAGAATTTGCTATAAAGTCAAAAGCGAAAGCGCAAAAAAGATGCTTGAAAATATAAAAATAGATTTCTGCGGGGAAAAGACAATTTAGCGGGTTTATATTTTTTTGCAAAGAATATTAGTTTATTAGCATATAGGAATTATCAAATATGAAAAGAAACGCAGCAAGGAAGATTTTCAAAATTATGCTGGCCTGCCTTACTTTAAGCGTTTTGGCCATAGGTTGGAAATATCATTTTATGGCCTGGATAGTGCCTCTTGCTATGCTTGCGGGCGTTTTGGGCGTTCTTATTTTGGGCAACAGATTTGTGTGCGGCAACATTTGCCCGCGCGGTGCATTTTTGGACATATTTGTTTCAAAAGTTTCGGCAAATAAAACTGCGCCGTCTTTTATGAGCGGCAATCTTATAAAGATTATTGTTTTGGTTTTATTGTTCGGATTTTTCGGCTATAACGTATTTAATATAGGCAATTACGCGCTTCTGCCGCTGCTGTTTTGGAAGATGTGTTTTTATACTACTTTACTTGGTTTGTTTTTGGCATTTTTTATCAATCAGCGCGCCTGGTGTATGATTTGCCCCGTCGGCAGCATAGGCGGTTGGCTTACAAGGAATAAGGCGCGTTTGCGCGTCGCTAAATCCTGTGTCGGCTGTAAAAGCTGCGACAAAGTTTGCCCCGCCAAAATAAACCCGAGCAGTTTTAAAGGCGGCAAAATAACGCATATAAATTGCGTGCGCTGCGGCGAGTGCAAAAGAGTTTGCCCCGTTAAAGCAATAAAATGAGAGGTGTAATATGATTGTAATTGACTCTTCAAAATGTCCGCAAAATCACCGTTGCCCCGCAATGGCGGTTTGTCCCGCGGGCGCAATCAGCCAGGACGGATTTTCTTTGCCTGAGGTTGACCAAAATAAATGCGTAAGATGCTTGAGATGCGTGAAGTTTTGCCCTATGGGCGCAATTCAAAATAAACAGGAGGCTTTATGATTAAAACAAAATTTACGGGAAATAAAAAAGTTGATGTTGAAGTGAACGGTTTTACCGTTCATACTGATTTGCCTTTAGACGCGGGCGGCGATAACAGTGCGCCCAATCCGTTTGATTTGTTTTTGTCTTCATTTGCGGCATGCAATGCAATTTTTGCACTGCTTTATACCGAAAAGGCAAAGATATCAAAGGACGGCATAAGCATAATTATTGAGCCGCAATTTGCCAAGGACGGCTGCGTTACAAGCGCAAAGGTTGTTGTAAACGTGCCCAAAGACTTCCCCAAAGAGCACGAAAAGGGCCTTGTAACAATGGTTGAACATTGCAAAGTAGGGAAACATTTGAATTTCCCTCATGAAGTGGTTTTGATCAGGAAATAGGGGGATAAATCCCGCTCTCTTTTGTTTGGCGGGCGGGAATTTTATTGCTTTTTTGAGTTAAAACAGCAATTTAAAAAATTTTCTTATGGCCTTGCCGCAGAGGTTTTACAACGTAAAACTATAGGTTAAGGCTTAATATTGTATATTTCTTTACAAGGGGAAAAATCTGCGGCAAAAGGGCATTCCCAACCTGCGCAAAAGATAAGTTATAATAGAAATATATGAAGACAATAGTTTTTGATATAGGCGGCGTTCTGGTTGACTGGAACCCGCGTTATGCTTACTCTAAGATTTTTAAAGACCCGCAGAAAATGGAATGGTTCTTAAAAAATGTCTGCGGCCCGGAATGGAACGCCAAACAAGATGCGGGGCGTACATTTGCAGAAGGTACGGCAGAATTAAAACAAAAATTTCCGCAATATGAAAAAGAAATCAATTTCTTTTATTCCAACTGGCAAAATATGTTCGGCGGCGCATTTGAAGGGTCTGTCGCAATATTAAAGCAGCTTAAGGCCGAAGGTTATCGCCTTTATTGCATTACAAATTGGTCCGCGGAAGCTTTCCCGTGGGCAAGGGAACATTTCCCGTTTTTGAAGCTGTTTGAGGATACAATAGTTTCGGGCGAGGTCAAAATGATAAAGCCCGACCCGAAGATTTTTCAAGTCCTTTTGGACAGGCACCATCTTGACGCGCGTGATTGTGTTTTTATTGACGACAATCAGACAAATATTGACGCCGCGGCAAAGCTTGGTTTTAACGCCATACATTTTGAAAATCCAGCTCAGCTTAAGGCGGATTTGGCAAAGTACGACGTGGTTTTGTAAATTTGCACATTTCTGATTTCGGCCCCGCTTATTTTAGGCGGGGCTGTTTTTACTTATAAAACAAAGTTGTAAAATAGGGAAAAGGCGCAAAATAAAAATAAAGAGGAATTTATGAACGCAGCAATTATAACCGTCGGGGACGAACTTTTGCTTGGGCAGGTTTTGGATACCAACTCAAAATATATAGCGCGTGATTTGGCCGCTCTGGGGATTAAGACTGGGCTGATTTTATCCGTTGGCGACGGGGCCGAAGTTATTGCCGCGGCCGTAAATCAGGCCATGGCGCAGGCCGATATAGTTTTTATGACAGGCGGCCTGGGGCCGACGAAAGACGATATTACCAAAAAGGTTCTTGCCGATTATTTTAATACGAAACTTGTTTTTAATCCGAAAGTTTTCGGCTGGGTTAAAAAGATTCTGGCCCACCGCGCCCGCAATATGAACGCTTACAATAAAACGCAGGCAATTTTGCCGCAAAGCTGCGTGCCTCTGCAAAACAATAAGGGTACGGCAAGCGGTATGTTGTTTAAGAAGGGCAAAAAGATTTTGATTTCTCTCCCCGGTGTTCCGTTTGAGACGGAAGACCTTATGGAAACCCGCGTGATGCCTTACCTTAAAAAATACTGCAAAAAATCTCTTTTGAAATATAAATTTGTGAACGTTTATAATATTGCGGAATCAGATTTGGCAATAAAATTGAACGATTACGAGGTTGCTTTCCCCAAGGGAATTTCCCTCGCGTATCTGCCTTCAACCGATGTCATACGCCTGCGCCTTACGGCAAAAGACAATGCTTTAAAATATTTGCCCGCGCAGTATAAGAAACTTATAAAGCAGTTGGAAGGTTTGCGCTTTACCGAGGGTGAGGACGCGCCGCTTGATAAAACCGTGGCCAAAGTTTTTACGTCAAAAAAGCTTAAACTTGCCGTTGCCGAAAGCTGCACGGGCGGCAATATTGCAAAGGCAATCACCGCAATGCCGGGGGCAAGCAAATATTTCCTGGGCGGCATAGTGGCTTACGATAACGAAGTTAAATGTAAAGTTTTAGGCGTTAATCCGCACGATATTCAGGCTTACGGAGGAGTAAGTGAGCAGGTTGCGATGCAGATGGCCGCTGGCGTTTTGAATTTGACGGGTGCGGATTATGCCATTTCCACAACGGGCGTTGCGGGCCCTGAGGGCGGGACTAAAGAAAAACCCGTCGGTACTGTCTGGATAGCGGTTGCGGGCAAAAGTATGGTGGTGGCGCAAAAGTTTTTGTTTGCCAACACGCGCGAGCGCAATATCGGACGTGCTACGGCAAAAGCTTTCCAGATGCTTCTGGACGAACTACAATAGAAGAATTTTTAAATCCTCTTACAAGGAATTTATGAAAGTCGAGCAGTCGGCTTGCTTAGTCTTAAATTTAAAAGTTCCCCAAAAGGGAGCTTGTTAAATTTGCGCCTAGCTGGAATCGAACCTGCATCCCCGGCTTCGGAGGCCGGTGCTCTATCCGTTGAACTATAGGCGCTTAAATAAATCTTCGGTTTCTTTTCAAAACCCGCCGCAATCCTCAAAATATATCGGCAGTAAAAAATAAATATATCTTATTTTAGCATTTGCTCCCGCCGCAGCAAAATAAAGGTCGGTATTATCTATAAATTTCTGATTTTTAATATTTATCCCGCATTCTGCGCAAAAGTTATATTGTGCCGCATTTTAATTCCGCATATATTATTATAAGTTCTCAATATCAATAATTAAAACCCGTCAGCAATAAATCAAAATACCTTGACATTTTTATTATACACTTGTATAATAATTATACAGATGTATAATAAAAACGAGGATATTGCTTATGGGCAGAACATCAACAAAAGCGGACCAAAAACTTATTAAAACTGGCATAGCTCTTGCGCGCGCCAACGGTTTGCGGGGCTTTACAATAAGGCAGCTTTGCGCAAAAAGCAAAGTCAATCTTGGTATGTTCCATTATTACTTTACCAACAAAGATAATTTTGACCAGGCGCTTCTGCGTACTATATACGAAGATATGATGTCTGATATCAAAATAAACGTTTTGCCGCAGGCATCGCCAAAGCATAATGTAAGGGTTATACTTTTTGCAATAAGTTCGTTTATACAGAAAAACAGGATTTTGCTTTCTTCTCTTGCGGGCGACGTTTTGCGCGGAGAGAACAACATAATTTCTTTTATATCCCAAAATTTTCTTGTTCATCTGCAAATTCTGCTTGCCGAACTTAAACGGGCAAAAGAATCGGGCCAGCTTAAAACGGAAGACGAATTTGATGCCGCGCTTATTCTTGTTCCTTCGCTTGTGTTGCCGCAGGGGTTGCTGGGGCTTTTGGAGCGTTTGCCGGGGGGAGTTTTGAAACATATAAAAACAGGTATAATAACCCGTAAGATTGAAAGCGGCGTTCCCGCGCGCATAGATATGCTTTTGGACGCAGTTTTTAAGGAGTAATATGAAAAAATATATATTTTCTTTTTTAATTATATCGTTTATCGGCTTTGCCTCTTTATCTCAGGCTGCGGTCCGCATAACGCTTGAGCAGGCGCAGGCGGACGCTATTGAAAATTCGGCAGCATTAAAGCAGGCAAAAATGCAGGCGGAATCCGCCCTTGCCGCATATAAAAGCACGCAAAGCGGGCTTTACCCTTCTTTGAGCTTTGACGCCAAAGGCACGTACGTAAGCCAGGTGCCCAGTATAAATATGGGGTTCAAATCTTTTGAGTTCGGCAGCAAATGGGGCTCAAGCGTCGGGCCGTCTTTAAGTTACAATTTGTTTGATTACGGTCAAACAGAAAAGCAGGCCAAAAGCGCATATTCTTCTTATAATGCTTTGCTTAATCAGGCGGAATTTACACGCAGGAATGTTATTTTGCAGGTTCGCGCGGCTTATTTTACCGTCCAGCAGGATCTTCAGCATATTTATTTTGCTTACGAACAGCAAAAGGTTGCAGATAAGCAGATGAAAGATGTTTCTTCTGCCTATAAAGCGGGCGCAAAAAGCAATCTTGATATGAATATGGCCCAAAAACAGCAGCTTAAAGCTATGCTAAACATCAGCTCTCTGCGCGCGGCTTTGGGCGGGCACTTGCGCGAGCTTTTCCGCCTTACAGGCAACGATTACGGGGCGGACGTTTCCTATCCGCAGGACGCGCGGCTTCCCGCGTCTTCCGATGCCACAGCCTATATAGAAACCGATGATTTTCAAACTTCTCTTGCGGCTTTAAAAAGCAGCGCAGCGCTTGATTTTGACGATAATTCCCCGCGTCTTGCCGCGCTTACGGATACCGCTCAGTATTACGAATATCTGGCGCAAAGTTTTTCTGCCGCGCTATATCCGCGCGTAACTTTGAGCGGCGGGGTTTATTGGGAATATCCCAACGGCCCGCTGCACGAAGATGTTGTGGACGGCCGCGCCGGCGTGGCCCTGAGAATACCGATTTTTGAAGGCGGCAAAAATAAGCAGGCCGCGCTTTCAAAGAGGAAAGAAAAAGAAGCCGAACTTTTGGGCAAACAGGATATCGGCGCGGAAATGCAAAAGCTTTTCTATTCTTCAAAGAGTATGCTTAAAGCGCTTACCGTGCAGGAAGAACTTACAAAGCAGGTTTCTCAAACCTGTTCAAAAACGGCGCAGCTGACATACGAGGCTTATAAAGCGGGCACAGTTACTTTTTTAGAAGTTGATAATGCAAATTTAAATCTGCTTGAGGCCGAAACGGCCCTTGCCGATATTTACGCCAAACGTTTAAACAGTTTGGCTGTTATGGATAATTTGGGGAGGATAAAATAATGAGAAAGTTTATGAGGATTTCGGTTGTAATTTTGATTGCGGCAGTGGCGGTAAGTTTATGGTTCTTCCGTCATACGCCTTTTGTTTACAGCGGCGTTCTGGAAGCCGTTGAGGTTGACGTTCCTTCGCGCTTAAACGATATCGTTTCAAATATGTATTTTGAAGAAGGCCAAAGCGTGCGGGAAGGTCAAACCCTTGCAAAACTTGATTGTAAAGATACGGTTTTGGCGCGCGATATTGCAAAGAAAGAATTTGCCCGCGCGGAAACTTTGCTAAAAACTTCCGCAGGCTCAAAAGAAAATTTTGACGTCAAACAAAACGCCTATGACCAGGCCGCTCTGCGCGAAAGCTGGTGCAGCATAAAAAGCCCGATAAGCGGCAAAGTTCTTTATAAATATTACGAAAACGGGGAATTTGTCAACGCAGGCCGAAAACTTTATACGGTTGCCGACCTAAGCAAAATAGACGCGTGGGTTTATGTCGGGCACGATGTCCTTGCAAAAATAAAAACGGGTGCAAAAGTGCAGGGTTCTTTGCCTGAAACGGGGCAGAAATTTGAAGGTACGGTTTTCACGGTTAACGACGAAGCGGAGTTTACTCCCAAAAACGTACAGACCAGAAAAGAAAGAACCCGCCTTGTTTACGGCGTTAAAGTCCGCTTTGCAAACGACGCCGCGCTTACGCTTAAGCCCGGCATGGATATAGACGTTAATTTCTAGGGGAATTTTATGCAGGCAACGCAGGTTAAAATCACAAATTTAACAAAGATGATGGGCTCTAACACGGCTTTAAAAAACGTAAATGCCGTCTTTGAACCCGCCTGCGTGCATGGCGTTATAGGCCCAAACGGCGCTGGCAAAACTACGCTTATGCGCCTGCTTGCGGGGCTCTTAAAACCTACCGAAGGGAAAATAGAATATTATTGCGGCGGCGTACTTGCCGATTCAAAAAGCGCAAAGAGCGCAACCGGATATTTTCCGCAGGAGCCGAGCCTCTACCCGGATTTAAGCTGCGACGAACATCTTGAGTTCTTCCGCGCGCTTTACGGCGTCAACGCAGAAGATTTCAAACAGCGGCGCGAGGCTCTTTACTCCGCAACCGCAATGGGCGCTTTCCGCGCGCGTCCGGCGGGCAAACTTTCGGGCGGAATGTACAAAAAACTCGGCCTGATGTGCGTTCTCTTGAACAGGCCTTCACTTTTGCTTTTGGACGAGCCTACCGTAGGCGTTGACCCTTTAAGCCGCCGCCAGCTTTGGGATTTAATTTATAAATTTGCGGCTGATAATATGACGGTTATCGTATCAACTTCTTATATGGACGAGGCGGAGCGGTGTTTTAAAGTACACGTTTTGGAAGAAGGCAATTTGCTTGCCTGCGGCGCGCCCGCGCAGGTTATGGCCGAATTTAAAGTGGATAATTTTGCCGATATATTTTTGCGCGGCGGTGATAAAAAATGAATACGGAAGAAAATATTATAGAAGTTAAAAATCTTACCGTGGCCTTCGGTTCTTTCAAGGCCGTGGACGATATTTCTTTTTCCGTAAAGCGCGGCGAAATTTTTGGTTTTCTGGGCGCAAACGGCGCGGGCAAAACCACCACCATACGCACAATATGCGGGATTTTGAACCCGACTTCTGGAAAGGTGAGCGTTAACGGCAAAGATGTTTCGGCCTCCACGGCAGTTCTTAAACCCCGCATCGGTTATATGTCGCAGAAGTTTACCCTTTACCCGGATTTGAGCATAAAAGAAAATATGGCTTTTGCGGGCAGCCTTTATAATATGGATTTTGCCGCAATCAAAAAGCGCAGCCTTGAACTTTTCAAATTTATAGACCTTAAAGAAAGTTTTTCCGGTCCCGTAAAAAATCTTCCGGGCGGAATAAAACAAATGGTAGCCCTGTGCGCGACTTTGCTGCACGACCCCGATTTGATATTTCTGGACGAGCCTACTGCTGGCGTTTCGCCCAAGACGCGCAGCGATTTCTGGCGGCTTATCCGCGCGCTTGCCGCAAAGGGCAAGACGATATTTGTTACCACGCATTATATGGACGAGGCCGAATATTGCGCGCGCATAGTGCTTATGGAGCGCGGCAGGATAGTAGCCTTTGACAGCCCGCAGGGATTAAAAAATCATTTTTTCCCGCGCGGCGTAACGCGGATTATTTTCAAAAAACCTTTTCAGCTCCGCGTGAAAGAAGAAACGGAAAAAGCGGGCATTGCGCTGTGCGCTCCGTTCGGCGCGGATTTGCGCGCTGAAGTTACCGACGAGAAAGCCTTTGAAACTTACGCGGAGCGCAACAAAGAAATTTTTGATTATAAAAAGGTCGAAGCTTCGCTTGAAGACGTATTTTTGAAGGCGGTTAAAGGATAAATTATGTTCAGAAGCGTTTATGCCATAGCCATGAAAGAATATAAACATATACTGCGCGACCCGTTCACGCTGGCCGTAACGCTTGCCCTGCCGATGATATTTGTTTTGTTCTTCGGTTTCATCATAGACTTGGACTATAAACATATTCCGCTTAACTTCCAGGATAATGACAAAAGCAAATTTTCAAGAATGTTCCTGAGGGAATTTTCTTCTTCCGGTTATTTTAACTTGAAACCTTTTCAGGGCAGTTTGTTTACCGATAATCTTGTTGAAAGCGGCAATTCGGGCGGAATGCTTATAATAAATCATAATTTTGAAAAAAATATTAAAGAAGGCAAACAGGCCCAAGCCCAACTTCTTATGGACGGAAGCGATAATGCCCGCGCGGCAATTATGCTTGCTTATTCGCAGGGGATTGCGCTTGCCGCTTCTCAAAATTTTGCAAAACTGAGCGGGGGTGAGGGCAATTTTGCGCAGCCTGTCCGCAGCCGCTTTCTGTTTAACCCCGAACTTAACAGCCGCTGGTTTATAGTGCCCGGGCTTAACACAATAATAATAGGTTTTCTTGCAATAATTCTGACGGCGGTTACCGTCGCTAAAGAATGGGAAAACGGCTCAATGGAGCTGTTGCTGAGCACGCCTGTTTCGCCTGCGGAAATTGTTGTGGGCAAGCTTTTGCCGTATTTTGTAATGACGTTTTTTGACGTTATGCTTGTGTTTGTTATGGCGGTTTTGGTTTTCAGAATACCTTTTGAAGGCAGTTTTATGCTCTATCTTATTGCCTGCTGGCTTTATATTACGGGCGCTTTGGCTTTGGGCCTTTTGATATCCGTCGCCACGCGCGCGCAGCAGGCGGCGATACAATTTGCTTTTGCCCTGGGCCTGCTGCCTTCGTTTATATTTTCTGGTTTTATATTCCCTATAGAAAATATGCCCGCGTTCTTCCGCTGGCTGACGGTGATATTTCCGCAAAGATGGTTTTTGCAGATAAGCCGCAGTTTGTTTTTGAGCGGCGGGGGGGCTTTATTTATTCCTTTTGTTTGCCTGAGTTTATTTGCGGTGATTATGATTTTTGCCGCGGTTAAGAATTTTAAAACGGATGTGGAACCATGAAACGTCTGAGAGCAAAAACCCTTCTGGGGTTTATGAAAAAAGAATTTATACAAATTATCCGCGACCGCAAAATGATAGCGGCCATATTCTTTGTGCCTATTATGCAGACGGTTATGTTCGGCCTCGCTCTTACCAGTGAAGTCAAAAATATAAAACTTGCCGTAGTGTCTGCTCCGTCGCCCGCGGCCAGGGAAATTGCAGACCGCGCGTCGGCTTCGGGCTGGTTCAAAGACACTCTTGTTATGCCCGCAGGGTCCGATGTTTACGGCCTTCTTTCAAGCGGAAAGGCTGAGGCTGTTCTTGTCGCCCCCAAAGAAGGTTTTGCTTACGGCCTTGAGCGCGGCAAACCCGCGCAGCTTTTGGTAAACGCGGTCAACGCTCAGCGCGCGCAGCAGGTGGAAGTTTACGTCAAACAGATTGTTTCCCAGGTTGCGGCAAGGAGCGGCTATGACGTCAATTCCGCGGGGCTTATAGATTTGGACAGGCGCGTCCTTTATAACCATTATATGGACAGCACATATTATATGATTCCCGCTCTTATGGTTATGGCAACTTATATTGTGCTTATGGTGGTGTGCGGAATGTCCATAGCAAAAGAAAAAGAAACTGGCACAATGGAAAAACTTATCGCTTCTCCTTCAAGCCCGCAGGAAATCCTTTTGGGCAAAACTTTGCCTTACTTTTTTATCGGCACGGGCATAGTTTTATTTATTTTCTGTATCGGCGTATTCGGCTTCGGCACGCCTTTTAGGGGTTATATATGGCAGCTTGCGCTGACGGGAATATTGCTTGCCTGCGCCGCGCTTTCAACGGCGACGCTTTTAAGCACTATTGCCAAAACCCAGCAGCAGGCCATGATGGGCAGCGTCTTGGTGCTGATGCCTTCAATACTGTTAAGCGGTGTCTTTTTCCCCGTGGGCAACATTCCGCTTTCCTTCCGCTGGATGTGCTATTTTAACCCTATGATGTATTGCATTACAAACTTCAGGGATATTATGCTTAAAGGCGGAAACGATATGCTTTTCTGGCAGAATACTTTCCTTGCGTTTCTGCTTTGTTATGTCCTTGCGGTTTCCGCCTATAAGAACTTTAAATCAACTTTAAACTAATCTCTTATTTTTCTTGGCAATCCCAAAAATATGGCCAGCAGCGCGCCTATGCCTAAAAGATACGGATAGTAAAGATACGGCATTATGGCAACGGGTGTGAGTGAAGCAAGACTTGCCGCCATAAGCAGCTGCGCTCCGTAGGGTATGCATCCCTGCACAAAGCAGGAAAATATGTCCATAAGGCTTGCAGACCTGCTTGCGGGCACTTTATAGCGCTGGGCTATGTCCTTTGCCACGGGGCCAGACATTATCAAAGCTATTGTGTTATTAGCCGTGCAGAGGTTTGCAAAGCACACAAGGCCCGCAATGCTCAGTTCCGCGCCTTTTTTTGATTTTATTTTAGCGGTAAGTTTTTCAATTATCCACGCCATTGCGCCGTTGACGCGCATAAGTTCCAGCGTGCCGCCCGCAAGAACGGTAACTATAATCAGCTCGCCCATATCGTTTATGCCTTTGCCCATTGCGGCAGTCCAACCCCAGACGTCAAAGCCGCCGCACAAAAGGCCCGTTATGCCCGCCAGCAAAGTCCCAAGGAACAAAACCGTCATAACATTTACTCCCGCTATTGCAAATGCCAGCACAAGAACATAAGGTATTACCTTAACCCAGGCGATATTTTGCGCTATATGCGCTGTTGCAAAACCTGCGGAAGTTTGAAAATAGTAAATTATTGCGGTTATTATCGCAAAAGGCAAAACTATTTTGAAGTTGGTATGGAATTTGTCGCTCATCTTGCAGCCCTGCGAACGCGTTACCACTATTGTAGTGTCGGAAATAAAAGACAAATTATCGCCGAACATCGCTCCGCCCACAACTACGCCCGCCATAAGCGGCGCGCTTATGCCTGTTTTGGCCGCAATTCCCGCGGCAACTGGGACAAGCGCAACAACAGTGCCTACCGAAGTGCCTATTGAAAGGGAAATGAAACAAGCCGCAATAAAAACGCCCGGCGCAAGAAGATACTGCGGCAAAAACGCAAGCGTCATGTTGACTGTCGCATCAACGGAGCCCATATCTTTTGTTGTTTGGGCAAAGGCGCCCGCAAGTATAAAAATTACCACCATCAGCATAATATTGCTGTTGCCCGCGCCCGCGCAGAATTTATCAACCCTGCTTTGCATCGTCGGGCCTTTTGTCATCAGCAATGCAACTGCCGCCGCGGCTATAAAAGCCACCGTTATGGGCATTTTGTAAAAATCGCCCGCTATTACCGAAACTGCAAGGTAAGAAAATAAAAATACAGCCAGAGGGGCAACAGCCCACGGATTTGGTTTTATTTCTTCAGTTTTATTATCCATTATTTGTCCTTTTATGCCATAAAAAAAGCCCGCCTTTTTACGGGCGGGCTTTATAACTTCAAAATTGTTTTTGGTTTAAGATTATTCCCTGTCCCATACGGCGGTGTAAGCAAGCACCGTTACCATAAGGAACATCATCATAGAATAAGTAAGCCACCAGGCTCTTTGCTGGGCTGCGCTTGGCAGGAAAAATGCCTCCCATACGAAGCGGCACAGAAGCACAACCGTTATAACCCATATAAAAATGGCAACAAGCCTGAGCGCGACATCACACAGACCCGTAAAAAAGCCTTTTTTAAAAGAAGTTCTGAAAGAGTTCTTTATTTTTTCCATATTCAAATTCTAGCTATGTATTAAACAAAAGTCAATAAAATTTTTTGTTTTCGGCGTCGGGCGCAGAAAAATTTAAGCTGATTTTTATTTTGCGCCCGCAATAAAAAAGCCCTCTTGCGAGGGCTTTAAATCTGGTGTCACCGAGTGGGATTGAACCACCGACCTAGCGCTTATGAAACGCTCGCTCTAACCAACTGAGCTACGGTGACTTACTTTATATATTATACCATAAGTTGAATTTCAACTCCAAAACGACCGTTTTTAAGACGGCGGGAGCCTGTTAATTCTCTTTTATCAGCCAAGACCATATTTCATTTTTTTGAATATGGTTTGTGCCTTCGTAAATCTGCGTAACTTTTGCGTCGCGGGCAAACTTTTCAAGGGGGAAATCTCTTGTGTAAGCAATGCCTCCGCAAAGGTTTATGCAGCGGTCCGTAACGTGCATTGCGGTGTCTGAACAAAATAATTTTGCCATCGCGCTGTATTTTGTGCGGCGCGGAGTTTTGAGTTTTTTAAGCTCTTCGTGCACGGTGGTATTATTTTTGACGGCTGCGTTGCTTGCCGATATAAAATCTTTGTCAACTTCGCGCGTGAGGCCGAAGACCAGCGCTTTGCCCGCTTCCGTTTCTGCCGCAAGCTGCGCCAGTTCGTGCCCTATACCCTGAAAAGATATTACGGGCTGCCCGCACTGTTTTCTTATTTTAAGATATTTGATTGTTTCTTCAAGAGCGCCTTCCGCAAGCCCAAGAGCCTGCGCGGCTATGCCCGGGCGGGAATAATCAAGTGTTTCCTGCACTATTAAGAGGCCTTTGCCTTCTCCGCCCAAGAGGTTTGAAGCGGGAACTTTGCAGTTTCTGAAAACTAAATCGTAAGTCGGATTTGTTCTTAGCCCCAGCTTGCGCTCTTTCTTGCCGAAAGTAAAGCCTTCCGTCCCTTTTTCCACTACAATAAGCGAAATTCCTCTTGCGCCTCTTTCGGGGTTGGTTGACACGGCAACAGTATAAAAATCGGCCGCTTCGCCCGTGGAAATATAATGCTTCATTCCGTTTAAAATATAATAATCTCCGTCTTTTACCGCGGTGGTTTTGATTGCGGTTGCGTCGGAGCCCGCCTGCGCTTCGGAAAGGGCAAAAGTCCAAAGTTTTTTGCCGCTTGCAAGGTCCGGCAGCCATTTTGCGCGCTGCTCCGGCGTCGCCCAAAAGAACATAGGCATTCCGCCAAGCGCGCTTGTGCCCGCGGGCAGAGAAAGGCCCATACATACTTTTGCCGTTTCTTCAAGCGCGAGTGCCAGCGCGTTGACGCCAAGGCCTGCGCCGCCGTATTCTTTGGGAAGCCATAAACCGAAAAGCCCCGCCTGAGCCATTGCCTGCGTCGCCTGCGGGCAATATTCTTCCGCTTCGTCGTATTTTGCGCGGAGAGGCTTCAAAATTTCCTGCGCAATTTTGCGCGCCGCGTTTAAAACATTTTCTTCTTCCGAACTGTTAAAATAATTCATCAAATACTCCGCCCCAAATAAATTTCTTGTTGTTTCTTGACCATAAGATCTATGTCAAATTCTTTTAAGTCCGCGGCCGCCGCGTCAAATTTCAGCTTACCTTCCAACACGTTTATAAGGCCTGCGGCAAGATTTTTGTAATCTCCTTTCTTGACCAGATAACCGTTTTTGCCGTCTGATAAAATTTCTTTTACTCCGTCGGTATCATAACAAACCGCGGGTACGCCCTGGCTTAAAGCCTCAGCCAGCGCCATCGGCAAACCTTCCCAAAGAGAACTTAAGCAAAACGCGTCTGAGCAATAAAGCAGTTCGCCCGTATCTTCCCTGTGCCCGAGAAGTTTAAAATTATCCTGCAAATGAAGTTTCTTTATCATCGCCGCGGTTTTTTGCCTGAGTTCGCCTTCACCCAGATACAAAAATACCGCGTTTGGTATTTTGTCGCAAACAATGCGAGCGGCTTTGACCATATCCAAAGGATTTTTCTGAGGTTTAAGGTTTGCTATTGAAAGAATTACTTTGTCTGTTTCCTTAAGCCCTATGCAGGCCAGTTTTTGCGCGCGGTCTATGTGTGAAAAGTCTTCTCTCTTTTGCAGTTTTACGCCTGCTCGCACAAGGCGGCATTTTGCTTTCGGGGCGATTTTCAGCTTAAGCGCAAGATTCAGATTTTCCTGCGAAACGAAAATCAGCGTATCCGTAAACAACGCGCAGAATTTTTCGGCAATAATATAAAGATTGCGAATTATAAAATTTTGTTTGTCGTTAAAGCCGAACCCGTGCACCGTGTGAATTATTTTTGCTTTTGTGGCAATTTTTGCGGCGATGCGTCCCAGAATTCCGGCTTTTGAAGAATTGGTATGCACTATTTGCGGTTTTATTTTGCGTAAGGCCAGAACAAGCTGAAGAAGAGCGGGCAAATCGTTGAAGGGATTTATTGCGCGGCGCAGGCCGTCTATAAAAATTACGTTTTTAATGGAACTTAGGGCTTGTTTGTCAAAATAGCCCCCGGGGCCGGTTATCAGATAAGGTTCAAATCTGTCGTCAAGATGTTGTGCCGTGTAAAGAACGCTTTTCTGCGCGCCGCCCAGCTGAAGTTGGGTTATTATAAGAACTGTTTTTATCTTTTGAGTCATTTTGACACTTGCAGCGAGGGAAAGTAATACTTAAGAATTTCCTCCGCGCTTTTGCCCTGAAGAGCCATACCGTAAGCGCCGTCTGCGCATAAGCCGCTGCCAAAGCCAGTATCTGAACCCGCAATCAAAAATTCTTCGGGTTTATTTTGCCTGCCGAAGGGAATTATTACCAAAAGGTTTGAGCGCAGCGTTCCCGCGGCAAGCATAAAATTTGCTTCTTCAAAGGGCAATTCCAAAGTCTTTTTTGTTCCGACAAAACTTATTTTAAGCGCTCTGCCCTGCGCGCTGAAGGCGGAAGGATATATTTGTTTAATCCTTCCTATTTTGTATTTTTCTTCAAGTCTTTGTTTGACTTCTTTTGCGGGCACGGCGTAAATCCATTTGACAGATGACCATAAAGTCGGATCCTGCGGGGCCGAAATTAAATCTGCGGGCGGATTTGAAATGGTAAATTTAAATAAATTTGCGGGCGAGAAAGAATAATTAAGCGCGCTTTGCGTGTTTCTTATTCCGTCTTCG
>Ga0183101_1000615_pt1 | contig 22610 bp, 19 predicted proteins | sample Biomet3_FD_127790 | JGI IMG/M metagenome (GOLD analysis project Ga0183101, IMG submission 127790) | Microbial communities from bioreactor (seeded with sewage sludge) at LBNL, California, USA - Biofuel metagenome 3 | ecosystem: Engineered > Bioreactor > Anaerobic > Unclassified ...
TTCCAAATTTTTATCTTTGTACGCGGCCGCTGGCGTCCCCGCCAGCAAGCTTTTTGACTTCGTCGGCAGATACAAAATTATAGTCGCCTTCAATGCTGTGTTTCAGGCAGCTTGCGGCAACCGCAAACTCTATGATATCTTGGGGTTTCATATCGTTTAAGCAGGCATAAATCAGCCCGCCGCCAAAACTGTCCCCCCCGCCCACGCGGTCAACTATATGTATAAGATATTCTTTGCTGAAATAAAATTCTTTGCCGTCATAAAGCATAGCGGCCCAGCGGTTATCGTTGGCAGAAATTGAACCGCGCAGCGTTATGGCAACTTTTTTGAATCCGAATCTTTTGGCAAGTTGGCGCGCAACGTCTTTATAGCCTTCGCGGTTAACTTTCCCCGCGGCAACGTCCGTCCCCGCCGCCTTTATGCCGAAGACGTCGTTTGCGTCTTCTTCGTTGGCTATGCAAACGTCAACATATTTGCAAAGTTCACCCATAACTTTGCCCGCTTTTTCTTTGGACCAAAGTTTATTTCTGTAATTTAAATCGCAGCTGACGCTTACGCCCGCTTTCTTGGCCGCTTTGCAGGCTTCAAGGCAAATTTCGGCAACGTTATCGCCCAATGCGGGCGTTATGCCCGTAAAGTGGAACCAGTCCGCGCCTTCAAAAATTTTTGCCCAGTCAAAATCTTTGGCTTCCGCCTTGGCTATGGCAGAGCCAGCTCTGTCGTAAATGACTTTTGAAGGTCTTTGGCTTGCGCCCTTTTCCAAAAAGTAAATGCCCACTCTGTCGCCGCCGCGGACAACAAAAGAAGTGTCAACGCCGTATTTGCGAAGGGAGTTTATACCCGCCTGGCCGATTTCGTTTTTTGGCATCTTGCTGACAAACGCGGCGTCAAGACCGTAATTTGCAAGAGATACCGCAACGTTGGCTTCTCCGCCGCCATAGGTTGCGCCGTAGCTTTCCGCCTGTACAAAGCGGTAATACCCCGCAGGAGCCAGCCTTAACATAAGTTCGCCGAAAGTGATTACTTTTTTAGACATTTTTATCTCCGAATTTATTTTTTAAGCAAAAGGTGAACCGAAAACCCGCCGAATTCGCCTTTAAGGTAAATTACTCTTAAGCTGCCGTCTTCGTTTCTGCCTGCGCTGTTCCAGTCAAATTCAAAGCCGAGCCTCTGTAAATGGTAAACGCCGCGCTCAACGCTGTTTGTGCTGATTGCAATATGCCCGTTTTTGGCATAGCGCGGGGTTTTCATAATTTCCATTGCTTCGCCAGCAAAGAAAGCGCCGCCCCTGTCCTGCTTAGGCAAACCGGGCATTCTGTTAAATACATCGGCCAGTTTTGAGGCGTCTTCTTCGCTCTGCATATTTATACCGACGTGTCCGATTTGAAAGCCAAGCATAATTTCAACAGCCTGAGCGGTTAATTTGCGTATTTCTTCAAAATTGCCCGCCTTAATCAGCTTTTTATTGACCATCCACGTACCGCCGCAGGCAATAATTTTTTTAAAGCTCATATATTCTGCAAGGTTCTGCGGGTTGATGCCGCCGGTAGGCATAAATTTTACAGTTGTATAAGGCGCGGCAAGAGCTTTAATCATAGGAAGCCCGCCTGCTGCTTCCGCAGGGAAAAATTTTACCACTTCAAGCCCCAGCTCCAAAGCCGCTTCAATATCGCTGGGGGTTGCGCAGCCCGGGATTACGGGCACGCCTTTATCCAGACAATATTTAACAACTTTGGGGTTAAGACCGGGGCTGACTATAAATTTTGCGCCCGCCGCAAGGGCTTCGTCTGCCTGCTCGGTGCTGAGAACCGTACCCGCACCCACAAGCATTTTGGGAAACTGCTTTGAAATAATCTGTATAGCTTCTTTTGCGGCCGCAGTTCTGAAAGTAACCTCTGCACAGGGCAAACCGCCCTCTATCAGCGCTTTAGCCAAAGGCGCCGCGTCTTTTGCGCTGTCCAAAGCTATTACAGGCACTATGCCTATATCGGAAATTTCTTTTATAATCGGATTCATTTTTGCCCAATTCTCCTTTTTGCGGGCTTATTTTTGCCCCTCTATATTTTAATTGTATAATCTGCGAAAATGTTTGTCAAAAAAAGGATTCTTGCAAACCTGCGTCATAAAATGCTAAAAAAGTAAGGGTAAAACTTTTTTATTATTGAGCCGCCACGCGGCGAGAGGGTCATATGAAAGTGAATGAGACTGTAACAAAAGTTTACGGAAAATATCCGGAAACAGTTTTGCAATTCGGGGAAGGCAATTTCCTGAGAGCTTTCGCAGATTGGATGATTGAAGACGCAAACGAGAAGGGATTTTTTAAAGGCAGCGTCGTGATATGCCAGCCGCTTTCGCAGATATCAGCGCCCGCTCTTTTGAATCAGGACTGCGTCTACACCGTTGCCATGCGCGGACTGCAGGACGGAAAGCCGGAAGAAAAATTCAAAAAAATTACGTCCGTTTCGCGCTGCTTAAACCTTCACAAAGATTTTAAAGCATTTAAAGCTCTTGCAAAAATTCCGACACTTAAAGTTATAATTTCAAACACTACGGAAGCGGGCATAGTCTACAGAGAAGGCGACAAACTTACAGATACTCCGCCCGTTTCATTCCCCGCAAAAGTTACTTTATTTTTATATGAAAGATATAAAAATTTCAAAGGAGCCCAAGATAAAGGCTTTTTGTTCCTGCCCGTTGAGCTTATTGACGATAATGGCAATAAACTTAAAGAAATAGTTTTGAGATATGCAAAAGAATGGCAGCTTGAAGATGCATTTATTGAATGGATTGAAAAAGCCAACAAATTTACAAATACTCTGGTTGACCGCATTGTTACTGGCCACCCCAAAGATATGGAAGAATTTGAAGCCAAACTCGGATACGAAGACAACGCCCTTGTAACCTGCGAATTTTTTAACCTCTGGGTTATTGAAGGCAAAAAAGAATGGGCGGGAATTCTGCCGATAAATAAAGGCAAACCGCACGTGATTTGGACGGATAACGTAAAACCTTACAAAACAAGAAAAGTCCGCATCTTAAACGGCGGGCACACATCAACGGTGCTTGCGGCTTACCTTGCCGGACATAATATAGTCTTAGATTTTATGAAAGATTCAGTCTTCCATAAATATATAAAGACCTTATTATTCAGCGAAGTTATACCTTCGCTTGATTCGCCCAAAGCGGAACTGGAAGCTTTTGCAAATGACGTATTGGACCGCTTTTCAAACCCGTTCATCAAGCATAATCTTTTGGATATTTCTTTAAATTCTTCGTCAAAATTTGCAGTGCGCTGCCTGCCCAGCCTTCTTGAATACCGCAAGAAAACGGGCAAGCTGCCGAAACTTTTAACTTTCTCCCTTGCCGCTTTTATAGAGTTCTATAAGATAAGCAAAGACGGGGAAGCATACTTCGGCAAACGCGCGGACGGAACAAAATATCAGGTTAAAGATGATCCGCAGGTTTTGGACTTTTTTGCAAACGCATGGGCAAGCGGAGATACCGCAAAAGTTGCGCACGACGTTTTGGCAAACACGGCTCTGTGGGGGCAGGATTTGAGCAAAATCCCTGCGCTTGAGCAGCACGTTGCGGCCCACCTCACCAGAATGCAGAACAAACCTATGCATAAGCTGGTTGAAGACCTGACAAAATAAAAAGTTATAATTCTGAAGCCGCCCGTTTTTTAACGGGCGGTTTTTGTTTGCGCGCAAAGACTTTATTTGGTTTAATATCTAAATGCAACTGCGGTCAAAAGCCGCAGTTTTTTTGAGTTTAGTAAGTTACGGAGATTTTATGGCTTTGCCTTATGTTTATGCCCTGCTGTCCAATATGCTTTTCGGTTTTGTAAGCCAGGTTTACACTTATTACGGAAGAAAATTTTCATCTTTGTGGGTCAACGCTTTTAAAGCTTTCATAGCGGGTTTATTTTTTATTTTGGCCGTCTTGGTTTCGGGTGGGTTCAACCCGATTCACCCTTTGGCGCTGGCGGCGTTTTTGGCGTCGGGCGCGCTGGGCCTTGGAATAGCCGATATCTTTATAGTAAAGGCTTTTGCAGGTATGGGGCCGGGCAGAACGCTGATGCTTTACTCTTTTCAGCCGTTGTTTGTCGGCATTTTAAGCTTCTTTTTGTTCGGGCAGGTTTTGGATTCGCATAAACTTGTCAGCATAATATTTTTTGTAATGTGCGTTTTGATATTTTCGCTTGAAAGTTATAATAAAGACGGGCATTTTAACATCAAAAATACCTTGTTTGCCTTTATCGGCGTGGCCTTTGACGGCTCGGGCGTTTTGCTGACCAGATACGGCTTCAACCATGCGGCGCATATAAGCACTTTTGAAGGCAATTTTTACAGAGCGCTGAGCGCAATGCTTTTGTTTTACGTGATTTCGCGCTTCAAGAAATTTTCCTTCAGGGAAAATTTCAACTCACTTGCGCCCGGCAGAAAAGCGTTTGTGATATTTGCGGTTTTTATGGGAACTTTTATGTCGCTTTCTTTATACCTCAGCGCCATAAGAGTAGGCACGCTTGCCGTGCTGACTTCAATTTCGGTAACAAGCGTAATTTTTGCCTCTGTATTTGAATGCGTCTGGGAGCGCAAGATGCCGAGCAAATATCTCCTTGCCGCATTCGGTTTCTTCTTCTGCGGAATGTATATTCTGCTGTTTTAAACATTGCGCCGCGGCGGCTTCTTTACGCGATGTGGCCATAATGCTAAAATATAGTCGGAGATATATATGAAAAATATAGTTTTGAGCGTTTTATGCTTTGCGCTTTTTGCAGGATGCGCGGTTAAAACGACAGATGATTTAAAACCGACAATGGATAAATACCAAACGCCGATAGGCGACCTGTACATAAAAGTTTTGGGGCACGCGTCAATAATGATGGTGTTTTTTGACAATGTCATTTACGTTGACCCTTACAGCTCTGTCGCAAACTACAAAAGACTGCCAAAAGCTTCTTTGATATTGATTACACACGATCATTACGATCACTTTGACATAAAAGCGATAAAAGAGATTTTAACGCCGCAGACGCAGGTGATGGCCCCTAAAACGGTTACCGATAAATTAACCGGCATAGTGCAGCGCTACCAACCCCTGGCAAACGGAGAAAGCGCGCAGTATAAAGGCATCAGAATAGACGCCGTGCCAGCATATAACATAGCCGACAAAGATTCTAAGGGCAAACTGTATCACGAACCGGGTGTAGGAAACGGATACATTTTGAACTTTGCAAATTTGCGCTTTTATATAGCGGGAGATACGGAAGTTACGCCCGAAATGAAAAATCTTACCAATATTTATGTGGCGTTCCTGCCCAAAAATTTGCCTTACACAATGTCGGACGATATGTTTGTGCAGGCGGCAATAATGCTTGAGCCTAAATTTGTCTATCCTTATCACTATGATACGATTGACAAAGCAAGTTTGGAAAAGCAGCTTCAGCCGAACATAAAAGTTAAATAAATTTATAAAGGAAATTAAGGCTGTCAAATGAAATATAACACCGTAGTTTTTGACTTGGACGGAACTTTGCTAAATTCTCTGAAAGATCTTATGGACAGCCTTAATTTTTCTTTAACTCTGCACGGATTTGAAAATAAAACCTTGGAACAAACAAGGAATTATGTAGGGCGCGGAGTGGGATATCTGGTTCATTGCGCGCTGCCGCAGGGCAAAGATAACCCGATGTACGCGCAAGTGGTTGAAGATTTCAAAAAAGATTATTCTGCAAATTCCGCAAGGGCTACAAAACCTTACCCCCAGATTTTAGAACTGCTTAAAAAATTGAAAGAAGCGGGCTTGCACACGGCTGTAGTATCAAACAAATACGACAGCGCGGTAAAAAAGCTTTGTAAGCTTTATTTCGGCGATTTAATTGACCTGGCAACGGGCGAAACCGAAACAATACGTCGTAAACCCGCCCCAGACAGTCTGCTGCATACAATAGAATATTTTAAAACCGATAAAGCGCATACGCTTTACGTGGGTGATTCCGACGTTGACGCGCATACCGCGCAGAATGCGGGCGTTAATTTTGTGGGCGTAACGTGGGGATTCAGAACGCGTGAAGATATGACGCCTTTCGGCGCAAAAGTTTTTATTGATAAGCCTTTGGAACTCACCGCTTTGATTAAATAAATATCTTTCCGCACAAAACCTCAAAACTGTTTTGTCGGCGCAAATTACAAAAAAAGCGCGGTAAGAAGCAAAGCCTCACCGTTTATAAAAATTCGCCAAACAAAATAATTTTATTTTTCTTTAGGAAACAGCGATAACTGCTCGGAATCCTGCGGCACGGCGTTGCCCTCTGCGTCCGAAAAGTCAAAAAGCGGATAAGATTTATTCCCCTTCAGCCCGCAAGCGGCCTTCTTTGCTTTAACTTCAAAAGGTTCAGAAAACTTTGCCTTTGCAACGCAAATTTTGGCATTAAACAATACCGGTGTGCGCGCCGCTTTTTTGTGGCGCCGCTTAGCTTGCGCAGGCACAACAATAAGAGGTTTCACCCTGCCGCGCGGATTGGGATACGGGCGCACGTACGTCTTAAAAACATACTTTTCTTTTAACTCTCCAAAAAGTTTATATATCCTTGAAGAATATTCCGCTTTAACATAAGACTCCGAACCGTAAAGCGCATAATATTTGCTTAAAAGCGAAGGATATTCTTTGCGCAGAAAATTATAAAAACCAAGTTTTGTATTGCCGCGCAAGTTCAAAATATCCGTTACTATGCCGTTAATTCCCGCTTTTTGGGCCGCCGCAAACAATTCTTCCAATTCGTCAGGCTCATCGGTTATATAAGGGATTACGGGCATCAGCAAAATGTGCGTGCGCACGCCTGCCGCGGCAAAAGTTTCAAGCATTTTAAGGCGTTCGGCCGAAGGGCTTGCGCCAGGCTCAAGTAATTTGCGTTTATCTTCGTTAAGCGTTGTTATGGTGGAAGAAAGACTGACGCCCGCAACACGGTTGAGCTCTTTTATAAGCTCTATATCGCGCAAAGGCAAAGAAGATTTTGTGGCTATCAAAACAGGGTTCTGATTATCTATGCACGCCTGCAAAACCTGCGGCATAAGCTTATATTTCGCTTCAAGCGGCTGATAACAATCCGTAACGCCGCAAATATTAAGCGTTTGTCCGCGCCAGCTCTTTTTGGCGAGGTCGCGCGCAAGCAATTTGCCGGCATTCAATTTGACGTAAATATCACCAAAAAAGTTTTCTTCTTCAAGATATCTGTGGGAATACTGGGCAAAACAATATTTGCAGCCGTGCGCGCATCCGCGGTAAATATTGACGTCCCAGTTTGTAGGTATCGGGTTTTCGTGATAATGCAAAATAGTTTTGGCTTGTATTTCTTTAATCATAAGTAAATAATGCCGGCTCTGCGCAAGCCGGCATTATCCCGTAAAAAACTACCTGTAAGCTATACCGTAAATTTCAAAAACGTCGTCTTCCGTAAGCTTTTTAAACGATCCTATAGGCCCGAAAGGCGTCGCTTTTTTGGCCAGCATATGCAAATCCGTTTCTTTTACGCCGACTTCCTGCAAAGTCGTCGGCAGACCCAGATTTTTGAAGAACCATTTTGTAAGTTCTATGCTCAAAACCGCGGTTTCTTCCTGGTTTCTTATCGGCCCGTTTACGCCCCAAACGTTAACCGCAAATTGCACGAAAGAAGGAATATTGTGCTTGTAAACATATTTCATCCATGCGGGCAGTATAATTGCCAGGCCTGCGCCGTGGGCAATATCGTAAACCGCGCTGACGGCGTGCTCCATGGAATGAGAGGCCCAGTCTTCATCGCGTCCCGCGCCTAAAGAACCGTTGTGGGCGACATATGCGGAAAGCATAATTTCCGCCCATGCGTCATAATTTTGCCTGTTTCCCATAACTATATAAGAATTATTCATTACGGTTCTGAGGGTAGATTCGCAAATTCTGTCGGTCAGTTCCGTATGGGTCGTATTTGTAAAATATCTTTCAAAAATATGCGCCATCATATCGCAAATGCCGTTTGCAATTTGCTCCGGCGGCAAAGTGAAGCAAACCTGCGGGTTAAGTATGCTGAAAACGGGGCGGACATAATCGCTCAGAACGCCAATCTTCATTCCGCTTTCTTCATTTGTAATAACCACGCTGCGGCTGCCTTCGCTGCCTGCTGCGGGAATTGTCAGAATAGCGGCAACCGGCAAAGCGCGTTTTGGAATGGCTTTCCTTAAGAAGAAATCCCACACGTCCCCGTTATAAGGCACGCCCAAAGCAATGGCTTTTGCAGTATCAATAACGCTGCCGCCGCCCGCTGCCAAAATGAAACTTATTCCCTTTGCGCGGCATAAATCTATGCCCTGCTTTACCAAAGACAAACGCGGGTTCGGGTGGACGCCGCTTAATTCGTAAAATTCAACCCCCGCGGATTTGAGGGAAGAAACAATATCGGCATAAAGTCCGCTTTTCTTTAAGCTTCCGCCGCCGTAAACAAGCAAAATTTTAGATGAATACGGTTTTACCAATTCGCCTGCTTTTTTGTGAGTATCCTTGCCGAATATTACGTGCGTCGGACTGTAAAAATCAAAATTATTCATTTTCCCCCTCCCTTATTTATATTATAAATATGATAAAATAATAACATAATTATTGATTATTTTTACAACATTAAAAATACCTTCAGAAGAATATGAAAAGATTATTATTGTATATGAAAGACGGCCTTGGAGATTATATCTTCCGCAGGCATATATTCCCCGCGATAAAAAATTCCCCAAAATACAAAGGCTGGCATATAACCGCAACAGCAAATCGCTCGGTTTGCGGCTTTATACGCAAATATGACAGGCAATACATAGACGAAACTTTTTTGTGCAATGCTAAACCCCACAAATTCAAAGACAGATTTCTTACTTTTATCCCAAAGTATAAAGCAAGATATGCCAGATGGGTTTTTACAAAAGAACATATGCATTATGATACGATATTGTGCTTCACGGAACGCTTGGAATCGCACGATAAATTGATAGAAAGGATGACAGCAGATTGTAAAATTGCAAGCGAAGGCTACAGTTTTGTATCAGAAGAGGATTATGCCGAAAGATATACCGAAAAAAGCAAACAATTTTACGATAAACATTTATACACAAAACTTATAAAAGATATCCCGGATGTATTTTTCCCTTTTACATCAACGCACTTTGCCAATGAGGTACTGGGCGAAAATCTGCCTACACCCCCGAAAACGAAATTGCCGTTTTCCGCTCAGGAGTATGAAGATACAAAGAAATATCTTAAAGAAAAATACGGAGTTGAAAAATTTATATGCATTATCCCGTTTGCAAATTCCCGCTACAGAGAATGGGATATAAAAAACTTTGCCAAAGTTATAAATGATATCAGTCAAAATACATCTTTGCCTTTCCTTGTTCTGGGTTGGACGCAGGCCAAAGAGAAATCAGAAATTTTTAACTGCAAAAATTGTATAAATCTGGTGGGCAAAACGTCCCTGAGAGAGGCGGCCCTTATTGCGGCTGTTTCTTCTTTTGCCGTTTCGGTTGATACGGGCCTTATGCACGTTGCATTACTGGGCGGAAGTAATACTGTAACAATTTCAAACGGAGTTACGCACAGGTGGTCCGTTGAATACACAAAAGAAGAAAATGTAAAGCAAAAAATATTTTATCCGCCCCAATTTGACCCGAAAGGAAAACAATTTATGTCAAAACTGGATATAAACGCCATAAAACCGGAAGACGTTATTGCATATATCAACAATAACTGGCAAATCTGAGATTTATAAAAAATCAAAAAATTTATATCCCGAAATTCTTGAGAAACGCCTTATTGTTATAAGGTCTGCCTAAAAATTGCTCCACCATTTTATTGGGGTCCTGCGTAATCCCGGGAGTATAAACAAGCTTTCTCAGCTTCATTCCCAATTCTTTATTATCAATGCCCTGCTTTTCAAATTCGGAAAAGATATCATCGGCTATAACCAAAGACCACGCATAAACATAATAACCAACGTCATAAGGATCGGTCAAAGACATTATATGCCCGAAGTTAGCCTGCGGATATGTGCCCTCCGTAAGCGGCAGCAGGGAAATCTCTTTAATCATTTTGCCGTAAAGTTCCGTTGTATTTGAAAGATGCGCCCTGTAGTCAAACTGGCCAAGGAAATTCTGTCTGAGCATAGGCAGAGCCTGGCCGACATTTCTTGATTTGACCAATGCGTCAATCATATCATCGGGCATAACTTCGCCCGTTTTATAATGTTTTGAAATTTTCTTCAAAACGTCTTTCTGCCAAGCCCAGTTTTCCAACAGTTGGGAATGGGTTTCTATATAGTCCCACGTTATATTATCCCCGCCCAGGCTTGCATATTTGGGGTGCGTTAAAGACATTTGCAGAACGTGCCCGAATTCGTGGAACAGCGTTTCAACCTCGCTGTGGTCCAAAAGGGAAGGCACGCCGTTGCCCGCTGGCGTAAGATTGGCGTCTATAAGCACGCAGGGCTTCTGCCAACTGCCGTCGGGCTTTTGGTAAGCGTCAATAAAGCTCCATGTGGCGGCGTGGGTATATTTGCCGTCTCTGGGGTAAAGGTCAAGATAAAAGTTTGAAACCGTTTCGCCCGTGGCCTTATCTTTTATCTGATAAGCCAAAACTTCTTTATCCCACGTCGGAATATCAACCTTAACAAAATCCAAACCAAAAAGATTGCCGAATATTTCAAACATTCCTTTTATAACATAATCAGTCGGGAAATATTCCTTAATTTTCTCGCTGTCAACGTTATAATACTTTTTCATATACATATTGGAATAATAAGGCAAATCCCATAAGCCGAAAGAAGAGCTGCCCGTTTCTTCTTTTTTAAGTTTTTTATAGGCGTCAAGTTCTTTTGCGCCTACGGGTTTAAGATTAGTTTCTATACCGTAAAGAAAATTTTCAAGATTTTCTTTGTTTGCGGCCATTCTGTCGGCCAAAACATATTGCGGGTGGTCTTTATAGCCCAATAAACGCGAAGTTTTTGAGCGTATCTGCAAAACGTCTTCAAGCAATTTGACGTTTTGGCGGCCGCCGCGGTCTGCAAATTTAATCTGAAGCGCTTTTCTGGCGTCTTCGTCTTTGGCGTTGGCCATAAACGGGTTATAATCGGGATATTTAAGCGTAACTATATATTTGCCGTCTTTGGTGCGCGCCAGACGGTTAATGTAAACTTCGCTCAGGCCTTCAAGCTGCGCGCGCGTAACTTCAAGCTGATCTTTATATGCCATCAAATTGACGTTAAATTTTGTTATTTCTTCCATTTTCTTATCAGTCAAAGCGGCATATTCTTTTGCCTTATCGCCTTCCAGTTCCGCACCGGCGCGTTCAAAACGGCTGAGCCAAAAATCGCTCAGGCGCGCTTCCTGCGAATCTTTTGCCTGCGGGTCATTTTGCGCGGCAATTTTTAAAGCGTTAAAAATCTCTTTGCGGGATAAAACTTCGGCTTTGAACTGTCCGCCTTTTGATTCAAGTTCTGCCGCCGCGGCGCGCACCTGCGCGTCATCGTGGAAATAAGTCAGCAAGGCAAGACCTTTGACCGTATACCAATAATCGTTAAAGGCGCGCTCAAAAGGCAAAATTGTATTTGCAAAATTGCGTTTTTTATCAGGCACGGCAAGAATTTGTTTTACGTTGTTTTCAAAGTCGGAAGAGGCCTGTTTTTCAAGTCCCAGAACCTCCGCAGAAGTGTAATCAAAGCGCATATTTCCGTTTTTATACATATTATCAATAGTCCCCGCCGCGCAAAAAGACGCGGCCAATAAAAATGCAGCCGTCAAAGGCAAATGTTTCATTTTCCCCCCTCAAACGCAGCCCTTGGCTCCGTTGGTTATAATTTATCATATTTTTATGTTAGGCTATAATTAAATGATGTAAAATTATATAGAAAATACTTTTGTAAACTTAATTTAAAGAGATAAATTTATGCAAATGACTTTCAGATGGTACGGCGATAAGCTGGACAGTATTCCGCTTAAATATATAAAACAAATCCCTGGCGTTCAGGGGGTTGTGTGGTCGCTGCACGATTTGCCCGCGGGCCAATATTGGACAATGGAGCGCATTGAAGAAGTAAAAAAGCAGGCCGCGCAATACGGTTTGAATACCGAAGTTGTTGAAAGCGTGAACGTGCACGAAGATATAAAACTGGGCCTTCCTTCGCGCGAAAAATACATAGAAAATTACAAAAACACGCTTAAGAATTTGGGCAAAGCGGGCGTAAAAGTGGTTTGCTACAACTTTATGCCTGTCTTTGACTGGACCAGAACTGATTTGTTCCATTCTATGCCTGACGGTTCAACCGCGCTGTTTTACGAAAAAGCAAAAGTTGCAAAAGTAAACCCCGCAGATTTAATAAAAAGCATTCAAAGCCAAAGCAATGTTGCTATGCCGGGCTGGGAACCCGAACGCCTTGCAAAAATAAAGGAACTTTTTAAAGCTTACGAAGGTTTTACGCACGATGACCTTTGGGCCAATCTCCAATATTTTCTTGAGCAGATTATACCAGTCGCAGAAGAAGCCGACATCAAAATGGCAATCCACCCGGACGACCCGCCATGGGATATTTTCGGCCTGCCCAGGCTTATCACAAGCAAAGAAAATATTGCAAAATTTTTAAAATTGGTTGATTCCCCTTCCAACGGGCTGACATTGTGCAGCGGTTCTTTGGGCTCATCGGAAAAGAATAATATACCGGATTTGGTCCGCACGTTTAAAGACAGAATTTATTTTGCGCATATACGCAACATAAAGCGCTTTGCCAACGGAGATTTTACAGAAACTTCGCACCGCAGCTGCGACGGGTCTTTGGACATTGCGGAAATAGTAAAAGCTTACCACGATATAGGATTTAAATATTATATCAGGCCCGACCACGGCAGACATATCTGGGACGAAAAATGCCGCCCCGGTTACGGCCTTTACGACAGAGCCCTGGGGATAATGTACATCTTAGGTCTTTGGGACGCATACGATAAACTTAAAAAATAAAGGAGATTATTATGGATTGGAGTAAAAAAGTTGCCGTTATCACGGGGGCAAGCGGCGTATTGCTGAGCGCTTTTGCAAAGGAATTGGCCTCAAAAGGAACAAAAATAGCCATAATCTGCCGCAGCGGGGCCGAAAAGACAATGTCCGATATTAAATCCGTCGGCGGAACCGCAAAAGTTTATAAATGCGACGTTCTTGATAAAGAAGCCTTGGAAAAGGTTGAGGAGCAGATTTTTAAGGATTTCGGGCAATATCATATTTTGATTAACGGCGCGGGCGGCAATATGCCAAACGCAAACACGTCCGAGGAAATTTTTAAAAATGAAGATTTAAATAACCCCGATGTTCGCACTTTCTTTGCGCTTGACCCCAAAGAAATACAAAAAGTTTTTAACGTTAATTTTATAGGAACTTTTTTGGTAAGCCAGGTTTTTGCAAAGCGTATGCTGGGCGTAAAAGGCGCAACAATTATAAACTTTTCCAGCATGAGCTCTTATCACCCTATGACAAAAGTCTTGGGCTACAGCGCGGCAAAAGCGGCAATAAACAATTTTACCGAATGGATGGCCGTGCATTTTGCAAAAGCGGGCATAAGAGTGAACGCGATTGCCCCGGGTTTCTTTCTGACAAACCAGAACCGCACGCTTTTAACTTACCCCGACGGCAGCCTTACGCCGCGCTCTCATAAGATTATGAACAGCACGCCCATGGGCCGCTTCGGCGAGCCGAGCGACCTGTTCGGCACGCTTTTGTGGCTATGCGACAGCGACGCTTCGGGCTTTGTAACCGGCACGGTAATCCCGGTTGACGGCGGTTTCAACGCCTATTCCGGCGTTTAGAAAGCTGCGCAAAAAGAAGTTTTAAGTCAAATAAAAATCCCCCGTTTAAAAAGACGGGGGATTTTTAAATTATTTTTATTTACAATATCACACCGTCGCGGAAAACGGAAATTTCGCGGTAGCCGTAAATTTCGTTTTTCGTCTGCACCCGTCCGCTTGCCACGTTAAGCACAAGCGCGTAAAGCTCGGAGGCGGCATCCTCAAAAGATTTGCCGTCAATAATCTGCCCCGCGTTATAATCTATCCAGTTTGTTTTGCGCTCGTAAAGGGGCGTATTTGAAGATATTTTCAGCGTCGGCACGGGCGCGCCGAACGGATTGCCGCGTCCCGTAGTAAACAAAATTATCTGCGCTCCTGCGGCCGTAAGATTTGTGCAGGAAACCTGGTCATTGCCCGGTCCCGTCAGCAAATTCAGTCCGTTGCGGCTGACGCTCTGCCCGAAGTCCAACACGTCGGCAACCTGCGCTTTGCCGCCCTTTTGTATACAACCCAGAGATTTGTCTTCCATGGACGAAATTCCGCCTTTTTTATTGCCCGGGGAAGGATTTTCGTAAATCACCTGTTTATGCCTGATGAAATATTCCTTAAAATTGTTAATCAGCGCAACGATTTTTTCAAAAACTTTTTCATCTTCCGCGCGGTTCATAAGAATGGTTTCCGCGCCGAACATTTCGGGCACTTCGGTCAATATTGTGCTGCCGCCTCGCGCAACAAGCATATCGTTAATTCTGCCGCAGAGCGGGTTTGCGCTTATACCCGAAAGTCCGTCCGATCCGCCGCACTTAAAACCTATCACAAGGTCAGAAACCGGCACGGGCTCGCGCTTGAAAGAAGCGGCGTAAGAGGCCAATTCTCCCAATATCTTTAAACCCGCGTCATATTCGTCTTCAATATTCTGCGTTACCAGGAATTTGACCCTGTCGGGGTCATAATCGCCCAGAAGCGGCTTAAAAACGTCCAAATTATTGTTTTCGCACCCCAAGCTGAGCACCAACACCGCGCCCGCGTTGGGATTGTTTATAAGGCCTTTAAGGATTTTCTGGGTGGTTTTCATATCGTCCCCCAGTTGGCTGCAGCCCATATTGTGAGTATAGGCAAAAAAGCCGTCTGTTTGGCCCGCAAAAGCGCGGTTTGCCTCTTTTGCCAGAATCTGCGCGGTGGAATTAACACAGCCGACGGTGGGAATAATCCAAACTTCGTTGCGCACGCCCGCGCGGCCGCTTTTGCGCTTATAGCCCATAAAAGTTTCGGGTTTTGCCGCTTTTATAACATTTTGGGTTTTGGAATATTTGTATTCTATAACGCCCGAAAGGTTGGTTTTTAAATTATCGGTATGGATATGACTGCCAGCGGGAATATCTTTGAGCGCGTGGCCTATTGGGAAACCGTATTTTATTATATTCTGCCCCTCCTTAATATCGGCAAGCGCGACTTTGTGCCCGAAGGGTATATCTTCCTTCAAAACTATAGTACCGCCGCCGAAAGAAGCTTCCTCCCCCGCGGTCAAATCCCTCAGCGCAACTGCAACGCTGTCGCCCTGCGCAACTATAAGCAAATCTTTTTTGTTATTCATAAAATTCCCCGAAACCGATATATACTTTTAAACAGAATATCAATTTTTAATATCTTTAACAAACCGCAAAAATTAAAAATCTTGTCTTTGAGGGTTCATAAATTCTATTATAAATCAGAAGCTTTTTTGGCATTATTCCATATTAAGAGGGTATATGAAAACATCAATAGAAGAAAGATGGGGCACTCACCCCGACGACGTAAAAAATTATGACACGCAGAAGCTGCGCAAAGAATTTTTGGTGGAAAAGATTTTTGCCGCCGACGAAGTTTTGATGACTTATACCCACAACGACCGCCTTATAATCGGCGGCGCGCTGCCCGTTGATGAAACGCTAAAACTTGAGACAGTCCCTTTAATACGCTCCGCATATTTCTGCGAAAGAAGAGAAGTCGGCATAGTCTGCATAGAAAACGAAGGCAGCGTAATTGTTGACGGCAAAGAATTCAAAATGGCTTTTAAAGATGCACTTTACGTCGGCAGAGGCTCAAAAGAAGTCCTTTTCAAAAGCACGGACAAGACAAAACCCGTAAAATTTTATTTTGCGTCTTCACCTGCACACACCGCATATCCGACTGCAAAAATTACCGATAAAATGCGCCGCGTGCGCGAGCTGGGCAAACCCGAAGACTGCAACAGCCGCACTTTAAACCAGTTGATTTTAAATGAAATCGTACCTTGCTGCCAGTTGCAAATGGGTATGACAGAAATACACAGCGGCAGCGTATGGAACACAATGCCGCCGCATACGCATTCAAGAAGAATGGAAGCTTATTTCTATTTTAAAGTGCCCCAAAACCAGTCAGTGTGCCACTTTATGGGAACGCCGCAGGAAACGCGTCATATTTTTATGGCAAACGAACAGGCGGTAATTTCCCCCTCCTGGTCAATACACTGCGCGGCCGGTACGAACAACTACACTTTTATATGGGCAATGTGCGGCGAAAACCTTGATTATGACGATATGGACACTTTTACCGCCGATAAACTTAAATAAAGGAGATTAAAATGAACGAACAATTTTCTCTAAATGGAAAAACGGCTTTTGTTACAGGGGCAAATTACGGTATAGGAATGGCAATAGCCAAAGCCTTTGCCGAAGCGGGCGCAAAAATAGTTTTTAACGGCCTTCAGGAAGAACATATCAAAAAAGCCCTTGAAGAATACCACAAATGCGGCATTGATGCGCACGGTTACGTTTTTGACGTTACGGACGAAGAACAGGTAAATAAATATGTTGAAAAGATAACCAAAGAAGTCGGCATAATAAACATTTTGGTCAATAACGCGGGCATAATAAAGCGTATTCCCTCGTTGGAAATGTCGGCAAAAGACTTCCGCCAGGTTATTGATATAGATTTAAACGCTCCGTTTATAGTTTCAAAGGCCGTCGCGCCTTATATGATAAAAAACGGCGGCGGCAAGATTATCAACATCTGCTCTATGATGAGCGAACTGGGCAGAGAAACCGTTGCGGCTTACGCCTCGGCAAAAGGCGGGTTAAAAATGCTGACCAAAAACCTTGCCTGCGAATGGGCGCAATATAACATTCAGGTAAACGGCATAGGCCCGGGATATATCGCAACCCCGCAGACCGCACCGCTGAGAACGCCCGGACACCCGTTTAACGATTTTATCATTGCCAAAACACCCGCAGCTCGCTGGGGAACGCCCGAAGATTTAAAAGGCCCTGCCGTATTTTTGGCCTCTTCGGCTTCGGACTTTGTAAACGGACATATTTTGTACGTTGACGGCGGCATTCTGGCATATATCGGAAAGCAGCCTAAATAAAAATAATTTTGCACACAAAAAACCCTCCTTAAAAATTAGGAGGGTTTTTTATTTGTTATGCAAAAATTTAATAATGCCTGAAATTAAACTGCTGCAAATTTAACCTTTTGGCGAAATCATCAGCCGCTTTCTTGTTAACGGATTTCAAAAGCTGCTTTTTCTCCGCACCGGCTGAAGCTGCGCCAAACTGTCTTATAACGGCGGCAGCCTGAGCTTTGACTTCGGGGCGGTCCATATCCGCAAATTGCTTTTTAAGAAGAGGCAGCATTGAATCTTTGTTTTCGTATATTACGGAAGCGACTAAATCAGTGCCGTAAGTATTCCGTAGCACTATTGTTTTGACCGCCATAAGAGAAGGCGTTTTTTGAAGGGTTGATTTAAGCTCGCGCGCAACAAACAGCCTGGGGTTGCTTACCGTTTGAGCCGAAGCCTGGGAAGACCCCGTAAGCATCAATGCGCCGCCTATTACGGCAACAGCGCCTATGCCCAACAATCCGCCGTTTGTAAGCCTTCTGTTAAGAAGCCTAAGAAATTCCCTGAAAGATTCCCTACCTCTTTCAAGGCTCAAAGTCCTTTTGATTGCGGAAATATTTAAATCGGCCTGGGCTTCGCAAGATAAAGACATCGGGAACGACGGAGCCATTTTTGCTCTTGCCCTGTACTCCACAATATCATTCAAAAATCTGATTACGGTTTCCCTTATATCTCTTATGCTGTAACCCATATAACCGTGAGTGCCGGTTATATCTATAGAAGTTGCAATATCCAGGGAAACGTCTTCTACAAATTCCCTGCCGACTATGGCTTTTGAAAGATCGCTTATAATAGCATGATTAGCCATTGAATTGGTAATAATGAAATGCTGGGAACGCTCTGAAAATACAATTCTGTCAAGCGTGAACAATTTGCTTTCAAGCAATATTCTTTGTTCTCTTTCTTCAATACTCAAAGCGGTTTTGCGATTTAAAAGCGGCTGCAAAGCTTTTTTATATTTTTCGGTAAGATTTGCTTTGGTATTTTTAAAAGCAACCTTGGCGTAATTGCGGTATTCGGGAATAATCTCTTCCCATTTTGAATTTAATGTCGCAAATTCTTCAAAAGCCTCATCTTCGCCCTGCGTAATGAATTTTTCAAGTTCCGGCTCTCTGTTTGCCGCGGCCATGGCTGAAATCATACTTAAAGTAATCTCGTTGCGGGAAGTTTTATCCGAAGATTTCTGGTGCGAAGTAATAAGCAGGGCTATATCTTTTTCATTTATATTTTTTGCCGCCGCAAATGCATCGCACGGAATGACAAGCATTAAAGAAATAATGCATGCAATAATTTTGTTAATATATATTTTCATAAACGCTCCGTATGCACTATTTTTTATTTTATGAGATTTACGACGGAGAACAAAGAGTCTTTTGGACTATCTGCAAGGGATAAAAAGGCCCATGGCAATTTAGGTCTTAAGACGCAAAAAATCCCCCCGCGAAATGCAGGGGGATTTGAAACTTTGAAAACCGATTGTTTATAAATCCGTAATCGGTTTGAACTGAGGAACAAGCGCCTTCATAATGAACCAGGAAATTATATAAGCAACCGCGCAGAACGCAAACATTATGGAGTAACCCGTTTCAATGTGTCCCAGAGCGCCGTAATAGTCAAACAGCCAGCCGCCGATTTTTGAAATCAGCACGCCGCCGATGCCGCCCGCCATTCCGCCAATGCCCGTAACAGAGGCAACAACTTTCTTTGGGAACATATCGGAAACCGTCGTAAACAGGTTGGCCGACCACGCCTGATGGGCAGACGCGCCGACGCCTATAATAATTATCGGGAACCAATAGCTTATATGACCAAGCGGAGCCGCAAACAAAACCAACAGCGGGAAGAATGCAATGGTAAGCATTGCGGTCATGCGGGCCGCGTAAATTTCTTTGCCTTTTCTGATGAAATATTCGGGGAACCAACCGCCGCCGATACTGCCGACCATTGTCATGCTGTAAAGCACGGCAAGCGGAAGCATAACGCCCATACCCGTAATGCCGTATTCGGCCTTAAGATATGCGGGCAGCCAGAACAGGAAGAACCACCAGACACCGTCCGTCATAAACTTGCCTACGAAGAAAGACCATGTCTGGCGGTATTTTAAAAGCTTAAACCACTGAACTTTCTGGTCAGTGCCTTCGGCAAGAGCCTTCTTTTCAAGGGCTTGCTCGTCTGCGTCGCTGTGAATGTAATCAAATTCCGCTTTGTTGATTCTGCCTTTGGCAAGCATTTCTTTGGGGCTGCCGTAATAATATTGCCAGAAAGCAAGCCACATAAAGCCGATAAAGCCTATTATTATAAAAGTCCACTGCCAACCGATATGATGTGCAATCCAAGGTACGGTAAGAGGGGCGACTATTGCGCCGATGTTTGAACCGGAGTTAAAAATGCCCGTTGCAAAAGAGCGCTCTTTTTTGGGGAACCATTCCGCAGTCGTTTTGATTGCCGCGGGGAAGTTGCCCGCCTCTCCGATGCCAAGCACCATGCGGCCGAACATAAAGCCGATGACGGAAACAGGCATAGCTACGCCAAAAAGCGTAAACAAAGGCGAAACTACAGTGCCTATGCCGACGGCAAAAGCATGCACTATCGCGCCCAGAGACCAAACCGTAAGAGCTACAAAATATCCTCTTTTAGTGCCCAGCCAGTCTATAAATCTTCCGGCAAAAAGCATCGCGATGGCATAGCAAAATTGAAATGTCGCCGTAATATCCGCATAGTCGCTGTTTGTCCACTGGAACTTATCGGCCAGATAGGGCTGAAGCAAGCTCAAAACCTGTCTGTCCATATAGTTTACGGTGGTTGCAAAGAACAGCAAACCGCAGATTATCCATCTGTACTTACCCATTTTTTCGTTAACCGCGTTGAACGCGTTTAAAGCGGGGGACCCGCCCTTTTGATTGTCTGACATCAGTTAGTGCTCTCCTTTTATATTTGTAAACGCCTTTTATTTTAAACAAAACCTCCCGCAGAAAATCGCGGGAGGTTAAACAAAACTATATGTTAAATTTAAAATAGCGGACTGCGTTATCATAAGAAATATCGCCCACTATCTTTTTTAACGCCTGCATATCGGCGGGATATTCTCCGTTTTCAACCCAAGTTCCGATAAGATTGCAAAGTATGCGTCTGAAATACGCGTGCCTGGTATAAGAAAGGAAGCTGCGCGAATCAGTAAGCATACCTACAAAATTGCTCAGAAGCCCGAGGTTTGCAAGAGAAGTCATCTGCTCAACCATTCCGGTTTTGTGGTCGTTAAACCACCAGGCCGCACCGTGCTGGATTTTGGCCGCCGCGCTGCTGCCCTGGAAACAACCCAAAATGGAATCTATAGACGCGTTATCGTTGGGATTAAGGCTGAAGATGATTGTTGAAGGCAATTCGTCCGTCGCGTTAAGCGCATTTAAAAAATCCGCCATTTCCGAAGAAGGCGCAAAATTGTTTATGCAATCGTAGCCCGTATCGGGACCCATTTTGTCAAAAGCGGCGGTATTGTTATCGCGTTTACAACCGTAATGAAGTTCCATCACCAAATCACGCTTGTGATATTGTCTGCCGGCAAAAAGCATAAAAGCGGTTTTATATTTAAGCTCTTCTTCTTTAGTAACCGCCTTGCCCGAAAGTCTCTTTTGCAGAATTTCGTTTATTTCTTTTTCGGAAGCAGGTTTATACATTATGTATTCAAGAGCATGGTCCGTTGCCCTGCAGCCCATGGAAACAAAGAAATCCAGGCGTTTTTCAAAAGCTTTTTTGAGAGCGTCAAAAGAATCAATTTTTATTTCGCTGACTTTTGAAAGCTGTTCAATATAAGCGGGAAAAGTCGGCTTTTCTATGTTCATCGCTTTATCGGGACGCCAGGCAGGTATAACTTTTACGTCAAAAGTTTTATCGGCCTGAAGTTTCTTGTGCCACTCAAGGCTGTCAACCGGGTCGTCGGTAGTGCAGATAAGTTTTACGTTTGACTGTTTGATTATGCCGCGCACGGACATAGATTTTTGTTGAAGTTTTTTATTGCAAAGGTCCCAAACTTTTTGTGCAGTCTTGCCGTTTAAAACGCCAGTGTAACCGAAATAGGCCTGAAGTTCAAGATGGCTCCAATGGTAAAGCGGATTGCCGATTGCTTTTTCAAGTGTTTCGGCCCATTTCTGAAATTTTTCTCTGTCGGTTGCATTCCCGGTAATATATTTTTCTTCTATTCCGTTTGTACGCATCTGGCGCCATTTATAATGGTCGCCGCCCAGCCAAACCTGGGTAATATTTTCAAATTTTCTGTCTTCGTATATTTCTTTCGGATTTATATGGCAGTGATAATCTACTACAGGCTTCTTTTCAGCGCAATTATGATAAAGTTTTTTTGCCGTAGCATTTGAAAGCAAAAAATCTTTGTCCATAAATTTTTTCATAAACCTGCTCCTTGTTTTTTAATTTTAAGGTATTGAACAAGAATGCCCTGTAATTTCATTATACAATAAGAAATCTGTATCGGCAAAGAATTTTTCTGACGTAAAAAAGGCAGTCCCTTTTGCAAGAGACTGCCTTAATTTTTAAGAATTTATTTACAGAACCGCAACAATAACATCAATGGTATTATCGCAGCTCGTGCTGCCCGAAGCGCCGTAACTGCTGTAAGCCGGCTGAGGGCCCCATGCAAAAGCATGAGAAGATGTTACGCTGTAAGAAGTCGTATTTGCAGGTATTGTAAAAGACTCGGCCTCAGTATCTCCGCCTATTGATGACACCTGCGGACAAGGCGGTATATGCCCTCTTACGGTATAGCTTACCGATATCGGGCAAGCTATTGCTCTTGCAACAGTTACAGAAATGGTTGGCATATATGTTCCGCCTTGAGAGCAATCGTCTTTAGCAAGCCCGGCCGGTTCATATACCCATACCGTAACTGTTTTTGATACGCATACTCCGTTTTCTTTGTGATAGCCGCTCTTGCAAACGCAGCTTCCCCAAGTACATGAAGATGAGCAAGTTACTGTTCCGCCGTCGCTGTCGCAGGTTTGTGTTGCTCCTGCCGCGCAGGTTCCGCCGCCGCTGCATGCGCTCCAAGACCCTGTATCCCACGTTCCGCTTGAAGTCTCGCACGTTACCGTTCTGCTCTGCGTTCCCATACTGCAGTTGCCGCAGGCTTGGCTTGTTGAAGGTTTAGAAGAATCGCTGCAGTTGATTACCTGGGTTCCCGTTCTTACGCATCTGCATGCACCGGTCTGTCCGCCAACCGTTACTCCGCACCCTGATAATTCTACGCAGCAGCCTCCGTCCCTTGTGTCAACTCCTTTTTCTTCCGCAGTGCAGCATCTTGATACTGCAGATACATATGAAGAGCCCGAAGGACATGCGCAAGT
>Ga0183101_1000477_pt2 | contig 22553 bp, 25 predicted proteins | sample Biomet3_FD_127790 | JGI IMG/M metagenome (GOLD analysis project Ga0183101, IMG submission 127790) | Microbial communities from bioreactor (seeded with sewage sludge) at LBNL, California, USA - Biofuel metagenome 3 | ecosystem: Engineered > Bioreactor > Anaerobic > Unclassified ...
CTTGATACTCCAAATCTTTTAAAAAGAAACTATGAGGATTATAAAACATTTCTAAAGAATATAGGTTAAGTAATTATAGATACCCAACTTTAAAACTAAATTTATGTGATATCTTACCGAAATCATAAATATTTTGATTCCGAAAAGCTATGAAAATATCGCTGAAGGTTCTAAGCAGCAGGTTGTATCATTTTAGCATGCTCCAACTTTAAGTTTGACAAGCTAAAATGGAACAACCTACAGCTAAGAACCTTTGACATCTCATTTTCAAATGTTTTCTCCACAAATATATTTATGATTTCTAGTGAAGATATGAACTCAAAGTTTTAGCAACTTTGTAAATATGTTCGTCTAATATGTCAAATTCTTGTTTTGGAAATCTATAAAGACATAGATAAACAAATTATAAGTTAGATTTATACTATGAAATATATTACAACTAGAAAATAGAAATATTTTTATAACCTCAAGGGTCATAATATGCAGCAGAAATTTGGAAATAAGCTGTTAAAAGTCCTTGATTGTAGGTTGCACTACTAATGCTTGTGAAGTGAGAGTCCAAAATTTTCTTTTGGGTTCTCGAACCTCCCTAGGAAATTGGGAGCAAGCATTAGTGATGCAACCTTTTATTTAGCACTTTCAGCGAAATTTTCATAGAACAATGTTTCTACTTTGGGTAGATTATCGCATAAATCTAAAGTTAATGTTTTTCATTCTTCTATTTTTATAGAGTTTTTACATAGTTCTTTAGCATATCTATAAACACTAGTGTTCCTTTTGAGGGGATTATACCTTTTTGCATTACATATGAAAATGGACGAGTGTAAGTTTGTTTGGTTTTTAAGGTGGAAATTTCATTATTTTTTAAGGAATTCTCAATTACAAGTGAAGAAATAAAAGTTATTCCTAAATTGTTTTTAACAGCTTCTTTTACAGAATAATTACTTCCAAAAACAATGATATTTTTAGCGTTAATATTATTATTTGATAAGAAAAGATTCAAATATTGCCGAGTACCAGATCCTATCTCTCTACTAATCCAAGTCTGATTTTGCAGATCCTCAGCTGAAAAATAGTTATTAACTAAGTAGTGATTGTACGGAACAGCAACTTCCATTTTGTCAGTATAAAATTTTTCAATCGTAAAGTGGGAAGGAGGAACAGAGCCCTCAACTAGAGCAATGTCAACTTGAAAATTCTTAACTTTTTCACATATGTTATGTGTGTTTTCGATTGTCACTTCTAATTCTAGCTCAGGATAGGCCTTTGCAAATTTTCCTAAAAAGGCTGGTAGTAAGTATTCTCCTATAGTAAAACTAGCCCCTATATGCAGTTGACCTTTTACAACATCCCCATAACCTAATAGATCATTTTTAGTATCATTTAGCAGCTTAACCATTTGTTTTGAACGCTCATAGAGTAAATACCCAGATTGAGTTATATTTATATTTTTCTGTTTTATTGAACGTTGAATTAAAGTTGTATTAAAATACTCCTCAAGGTGCTTAATATGTAAACTTACACTAGGTTGGGATAGATTAATGGATTCTGCAGCTTTAGTAAAGTTTTTATATTCAACAACTGCTATAAAAGTTTTTAATTCATCAAGCATAGAATCATCCTTTCTTAATCATTAATATTCTTAATCATTATTATAGAATATATATATTTTACTTATGATTATACACCTAATATACTAAAAATAGAAAAAGAAGTACTTCATATTCAGATAAATATTTTAGAAGGTGATATGAATGAGTTTAAATATAATTAGAGATAAGAAATTATCAAGAGGAATGGATAAGGTTTTAGAAGTTTTACCAGGAGTTATAATATGTACAATAATCGCATTTATCGCAAAGTATTTAAGTAATTATGTACCTAGCATAGGGGCGGCATCTTTAGCAATATTCATTGGGATGGCAGCAGGAAATACATTTTGCAATAGAAAAATATATCAAAAGGGATCAAAATTCGCAGAAAGTGAACTATTGTCATATTCTATAGTTCTGTTAGGCGGAACATTGGGAATTCAAACTATATTAAAATTAGGTTTTTCAGGAATCTCATTTATAGTATTTCAAATGAGCATTACTATAGCACTTGTAATTTTAATTGGGAAAAAGCTTAAATTTTCAGAGAACTTTAGTTTTTTAATGGCAAGTGGAAATGCAGTTTGTGGATCTTCAGCTATAGCAGCTACTGCACCAGTAGTAGGAGCAGGGGATAGTGAAAAAGGCATAGCAATAACTATAGTAAATGTTACAGGAACAGTATTGATGCTTGTTCTTCCATTTATAGCTAAAGTGATATTTTCATTAGAAACAATAAAAACCTCCGCTTTAATAGGAGGAATACTTCAATCTGTAGGACAAGTTGTTGGTAGTGCAAGTCTAGTAAATGAACAAGTTAAGGATTTATCTACAATATTTAAAATAGTAAGAATAATATTTCTAGTTGTTGTTGTATTAATATTAGGAAAAATGAAAAATAAATCTGGTAGAGTAGAAAGCGGAAAATTAAATTCAAAAATAAAAATACCTTGGTATGTATTGGCCTTTTTCCTTATGTGCTTAGCATTTACTGCTGGAGTTTTTCCGATGAATATTTCTAATATATTTAAATTAATAAGTAACAACTTTGAAGTAATTGCTCTTGCTGGAATAGGGATGAGAGTGAATTTTAGACAACTTATAAAAATAGGAAAGAAAGCTGCACTTTATGCCTTAGCAATTGCCTTAATCCAAATAGTTTCAGCAATTTCACTTATCACAGTATTTTTATAAAATGCTATTCTTTAATATAGAGTTGAAATATAGTATTATAAAAATTATAGGTGGGATTGCCCACCTGTGATACTCAATATAAGAACATTGTACATCAGTTTTTTTGCTAATTCATAAATTAATATTTCATATTAATGCCTATCTATCTCAACTATTCTAGTCATATCTTCAAATAATATCTTTTCATCTATTGGACCTATTAACGTCTTCACCCTTGCAGAAGCTACAGCACCTTTAAAACTTCCTATTGAATAAGATTTTATTCTACTATAATATTGATTTCCTGCTTCTATAGCTCTTTCCTTCAATTCAGGATCATTAGGAGATTTACTCAATTCTAAAAGAAGTTTATAGTAAATCTTTTTATAAGGATTAGATTCCCACATCGTAAAAACTACTTGAAATATAACAACTGAAATAGTTGCAATACATGCTATTAATACCTGTATTCCCATATATACTCTCCATTCTATAAACACGAAATAATTAACTATTGTTCATTAGATTACAGTTTTTAATAACGCTTATTATAACATAACTTGCAAAATATAACGCATATTGTACATATAATGGATCTCTATTTTTTAAATCCTTTATTTTAATACATGAATGTTTTTCGTTACTTTGGGCCATTTAGTATAATTTTGCTTATATATTTTATTGCAGCAACATTAAACAAATTCGCCCATTTCTTTAAATCGCTATGGATAATATTAATATGCTCAAAATAAATTTCTTGATTTTTAACACGATTCAAGCGCTTATTCTATAGTATATAATATAGTGTAGTTGAAATATTATTTCTCCTTATTAAATAAATTTCACGACAAACTTAGAATGATTTATTAATTTTAGTAAATCATTCTTATTTTAATTCCTGAAGCATATGGCCTGAGATATGAACATACAATAATTATAAAACAAATGCTATTTTATAATTATTATATTGCAATCGAGCACACACGATTTAATCTTAGTTAAGTACTCAATTTACTAGAATTTTAAGGTGAGTTCACTATTTCAACATACATACTGAATGATTTCCAATGCAAGCAACTAAATAACAAGAATTATATTAATTTTGTTCTTATTACAAATGATGATATTCATAATATAGATAAACAACCATACGCGTAAAGCTTAACCAGTAATCACCAAATTGTAGGGGGAAGAGAGTAGCTCATTAATTTTCCCTCTGTAGTTTGGCGTTTTCTTTTTTCTCGCTTACAGCTCCTTCCTAAACTTACTAGTATCTCATATATTATTTCCAAGTTTTCCTTTTTAGGAATGAAATTAAGGCATATTTCTTTAAGTTTACTTCCTATAGTTGAATATATCATGAGCATACTTATTTCTCTATTTTCTTCTGTTTTATACTTAAAATACAATTCAGAATAAACTGTATTTATTAGTAAAGTTATTATCAATCTACCATAAAGCAAACAATTTAAGTAATCAATTCCTGCTGATTTGACATGGTCAATCTTTCCGTAGCTTTTCCAGCATTTAAATAAGAGTTCTATTTGCCATCTTAACCTATAAATATCAAGGAGCATGTCCACATCGGCTTGTTCTTTTTCAATGTTTGTTATCATAATAACCCAGCTCATTAGTTCCTTGTCAATTTTCTTTGGGGCTCTTCCTTGAGCTTTTGCTTTTTCTCTAGCCCTTCGGATTCGCAAATTCACAATTTCTTCGGGTAATCTTTTTCCTATTACTCTAAATTCTTCTCTATTATTTTGTTTCATTCCAACATATAAATAAGTATCTATAACACCGCTCGATTTCTTTAAGAAATCAATCATTTCAACTTTTTCAAAATTCCCTTTTTTATAATTTTCTTTATAAAGTGCAGTATTATATTTAATTTTACTAAGAAAAAAAGCAGATTTCTTTTCAAGCATTTTAAAACACTTTTTATCGAAATATCCTAAATCAACTAATAGAATTTCATTAGTGTTAATTTTGTCCGCCAAAGTTTTCATATATGAATTATCATTTGTTGTGCCATCCTCAAATTCAAATGTTTCAATCTGCTTACTTTTGAAACTATATACTGTTTGTATTTTCATTTCAGATGCCGACTTATCTTCTGAAAAACCTTTATAAGAATCTCTTAACGAGTCATTTAGCTTGATTAAGCTACTATCGCAGATTTTTATATCATTAAAGGCTTTAAATATTTCAATGTGATTGTGTTTAATGCTCTTAATTATTTTATCCTCAATAATATTTGTAAGAATAGTTTTTAAAAAGTTTGAACCTGCCTTGAGCTTATTTTCTATAGCTTGCCTAGACACTTTCAAATTAGGGTTTATATCTTCACAGAAATTTGCTATATTTCTTAATGATGGATTTTCAAGACTATAAACTCCAAAAGTAAATGCTTTAAAAAATGTAAATCCATCCAATTTACTATTTCTTTGTGTAAATCCAGTAGTCACGGCGGTTTTTGTTATTAATCTTTTTGAAAAAAGATTAATAATTTTCTTAATTTTATCCATACTACTTAATGAATTTAAATTAATTTTCATTAAAAGTCATTCCTTTCTTTTTTGTGTTTATTGTTAGGAATGACTTTTTTTATTATTTTTATAACTGTTAATATATGATTTAACTGTTAAAATACTCATTAGCTTTACGCGTATGGTTGTTTATCTGTATAGATAACCAACTTAAGACCGAACTTATGTATATAACTCGCCGAAATGAATAACATACTTTTGTTCCGAAAAGCTATGAAAATACAGTAAAGCCTTATTTATAAACTTTACTGTATTTTATACAAGCTATTTCATATACTACATATCAATAATTTTTTTCGTAAAATCACCTTAATTATTTCGTAAGTTGAATCCAAATAATACTGTATACTTATTTATTTATTTCATTATAAGCTTGTAATCTATTTATATGAACAGCTAAATAAGTTAATTCGTCTTTTGGAATATCTCCATCATAAACCTTTTTTATATACTCCTTTATTTTAAAAGCAATCTCCATTGATTCTGGATATAATGTCGCTATTTGCTCAAACATGACATCATTTTCATCTTTCAACATTTCATTATTAAAAAACCTTTCTGTAAAAAATTTAACATGTGTAATAAAACGCTGATAGTGAATTCCTTCCATTTTCAGACTGCTGCCAATTGAGTATCTTACCAAGTTAACAATTCCGCCAATCATTTTAGCATATTTCATACTATCTCTTGAGTCATTACTTTGCGATTGAGCATTTATTATGTGAAATGCAATATTGGCAGCCTCTTCTTCAGGTAGTCTAATACCTATCAATTCATTTAAGAGATCTAAAGCATATATTCCAATTTTAAATTCTTCTGAATAATAATTTTTTATTTCCCAATAAACACGATTTGTTATATTAATATTCTTCTTTGATCTTTCTACTGCAAAATTTAAATGATCACTTAATGTAAAATATATGCTTATATTAAGCTTAGAATCTAGCTCCTTTTCAGCTTTTGAAACAATTTTTTGAGTTATATCAAGATATATTGGGGGAATTGAATCCAATAATTTCAAGTATTCATTTATTTGAATGTTTTCTACAGGCATAAAAATTTGATCTATACTCTTTTTTTCAACGATATCTCCATTTTTTTATTGTAGCCTATACCTTTTCCTAAACAAATGAATTCTTTGTTATTCTCGTCAATAGCTAAAATGACACTAGAATTAAGTACTTTTTTTATTTTCATAATCATTCCCCCTATTATCTTTATTCTAAAATTTCTCCATTTGTTTTTATAACATTTTTATACCAGAAAAAAGAATCTTTCTTTTTTCTTTCCAATGTTCCATTTCCTTCATCATCTTGATCAACATATATAAATCCATATCTCTTGCTCATCTGAGAAGTTGAAACACTTATACAGTCGATAGGTGCCCAGCTGGTATATCCTATTAAATCAACACCCATTTCCACAGCTTTCTTCATTTCTCTTATATGTTCTCTGAAATAATCAATTCTATATGAATCGTGAATAGTTCCATCTTCTTCTATAACATCCTTAGCGCCCATACCATTCTCTACTATAATTAATGGAATTCTATATCTGTCATATAGTTCAATTAATGATATTCTAAGGCCTACTGGATCTATCTGCCAACCCCATTCTGTAGAAGGCAGATAAGGATTTTTCACACCCATTATGGTATTTCCAGATGCTTTTTCTTTAGTTGTATCCGCCGACTCTGTTCTTGACATATAATAACTAAAAGATAGATAATCAGCTGTATTCTCCTTTAATATTTCTTCATCATTTTCTTCCATTTTAATATTGATTCCATTATTCTTCAAGAATACTTTATATAATCTAGGATATTCTCCAAATATCTGAATATCAGCATGAACATGATTTCCTAAATTACTATTTAACGAAAGCAATACATCTTCTGGATTACAAGTATTAGGATATGTTGTAAGCTTTGTTAACATGCATCCCATTTTACTGTCTTTAATGATTTTTCTGCATTCCTTTGTTGCTAAAGCTGCTGCAACATATTGGTGATGCAAAGCTTGATAAATAGCTTCATTAAGCTTTCCTTCTGCACATTTATCTGGAATAATTCCTGCTGTTGTAAATGGATGTCTTCCAACACTATCTATTTCATTAAAGGTCAACCAGTACTTAGCATAATCTCCGAAAGACTCAAAACAAACTTTTGCAAACTTAACAAAATGATCAACTAATTTTCGCTCTACCCATCCATTATATTTTAAACTTAAATGCAAAGGCATTTCATAGTGTGATAACGTTACAATTGGTTCAATATTATATTTCTTAAGTTCTTTAAACATATTTTCATAATATTTAATTCCTTCTTGATTAGGTTCACTTTCTTCTCCAGTTGGGAAAATTCTTGTCCAAGCAATAGAAATTCTTAGAGCCTTAAAGCCCATTTCAGCAAACAAAGCGATATCTTCTTTATAATGATGATAAAAATCAATTCCCCTTCTCTTTGGATAGAACTTTGTAGTTTGGTCTTCCATAGCTTCTTCTATCATTTTGGTAGTAACCTTATTGTGACCAGCATAATCCTCTACACTAAGATTTGGCTTATAACTTGCTACATCAGCTACAGACATTCCTTTCCCATCAGCATCAAAGGCCCCTTCTACTTGATTAGCTGAGATTGCTCCACCCCATAAAAAATCTTCTCTAAATGACATTTTATACATCAACTCCTATCTAATTTATTGTAAATACTTTATCGCTCTTATTAACTTTTTTACTTTCTATAGTTTCTATCTTAGCATCTGGTCTATTTGTAATAATTACTGAAGTTACTGGATCAAATCCTTCTTCAACAATTTTATCTAACTCAAAGCTTAATAATAAATCTCCCTGCTTTACACTTTTACCTACAGATACTTCTGGTTTAAAATATTTTCCTTTTAAATTCACTGTCTCCAATCCTACATGAAATAAAATTTCAGTACCATCTTCTGATTTCATTGCTAAAGAATGTTTTGTTTCAAAGACCATTTCAATTGTACCATCTATTGGAGCATATAGTTCTCCACTAGATGGAATTATTGCAAAGCCTTCGCCCATTAATTTATTAGAAAACACATCATCTTTTACTTTACTTAAAGGGATTAATTCCCCTTCTAGCGGTGCATTAAATTCTTCTTTTTTATTCTCGATTTTTACATCTTCTTTACTCTCGATTTTTACCTCTTCCTTATTACTAGGTGCTTGTTCTTTCCATAAAACTGCTACAGCAATAAATGAAGCTACAAATGAAATCCCTAATCCTATTACTGCATTCATCAGATTATTAGGTAATGTTTCAGAAATAAACATAGATAAACTTGCGATTCCAGGACCTACTGCTACATATGCTTCAACAGCTTGAATTCCTAAAAAAGCACCTCCTATAAAAGACCCAACCATTACACCATAAAGTACACGTCTATGTAAGATTGTAACTCCATATAATGCTGGTTCAGTAATTCCAAATAGAGCTGATATACCTGCTGAAACAGCAGTAGATCTTAAAGCTTTATCTTTTGTACGAATACTTACAGCAAAACATCCGCCCGCTTCTGAAATATTATGTGCGAGTGACGCAGCATTATATATTAATTCTCTCCCTGATTGACCTAAAGAAGTAACAACATAAGGAATCATTGCCTTATGCATACCTGTAACAACCATAAATGGCAAGAATGCTGCTAAAACTGCTACTGCAATCCAACCAAATTTACCAAAAACAAATAATATTACACCTGCAAACCCTTGCCCAAAATTAAAGCCTAAAGGTCCAAGAACAAGTAAAGTCACTGGTACAGTTATAAGTAATGACATCATTGGAACAAAAAAACTACGAATAACCTTTGGACTAATTTTATTAAAGAATTTTTCTAGTTGTGAATATAATAATACACATAATATTGCTGGGAAAACTTGATATGCGTAATTTATATTTTGTATTGGTATATTAAAAAATAAAGTTCCATCTCCAAGCATCTTAGCTAAATTAGGTGTTAACAGTGCTGCAACAGCAGATACTGCAACTAATGGATTTACCTTCATTTTATTAGCAGTTGTAAATGCTACTAATAGTGGTAAGAAATATAATGGTGCATCACCAACAAAATTTAATATCTTATATGTAGGTGTAGTATTTGATAGAATTCCGAGCATATTTAAAAGCATTAAAAGTGACTTTAAAATACCACCTCCAGCTATTGCTGGAATCAATGGCTGGAATACACTTATAACAAAGTCTAAAATTATTGCGCCTACTTTTCTTTTCTCTTTATTATTGTTAGTACTTGTTTCTTTATCAGAAATAAGCTTTTTAACCTCATCATATACTTCTACAACAGCATTTCCAATAATTACTTGACATTGTACATTTTGCTTAACAGCAATTACCTCCGGAATACTTTCAAGATCTTTAATTTTTACCTTGCTATTATCAATAAGGTTAAATCTTAATCTTGTTGAGCAGTGTTCTAAATGTTCAACATTTTCATCTCCACCTACTGCTTTTAATATTTTCGCTGCTATTTCTTTGTAACTCATATTATTTGTCTCCTCTCAATAAATAATAATTACAGTTGCAGACTCTTTTATTTGGCCAAGATAAAAAAGGACTCAAATAAACTAATATAATATTAGCTTATTCAAGTCCTGCCTGCATTACCAGTCACATGCCTGATATTTATTACTTTCTATCTTATGGTCAAAGTATAACATGCACTAAAGAAAACGTCAACATTTTTATGATATTTTTATTTTTTCCTAAAAAGCCATAATCTCAATTGGATTATAAGCCATTCACAACCATTTAACTATTTCATTGATAATAATTTTTAATATAATCCACCCATTCATTGTATATATCTTCATCAGATTTTCCAAATACCGTTTCATAATCTTCTGTTTTAATTATCTGCATTAATTTTTCCCAACCATATTTTTTATCTATATACTCTATATAGGTATTGGCAAAGGTGTAACCTCCCATCTTTGAAAATTCAACTGGATTGCTAGTCTTAATTTCTGAAAAAGTTGGAATGTGCATATTATAGGCATATCTTTTGTAAAAAGGCTCTGCATTGGACAAATATAAAGCCGTTCCTTCAGTTAACCATAATCTAATATGTGGATTTAGTATACTTACATAGGCATGAACCATTTCATGTAAAGCAGCTTGCTTATTATTATCATAGTCATGGACCTTTCCTGGATTTGCAGGCGATGTTAGTATAACATTCGTTCCTATATTGTCACCAATATACCAGTCTAGCCCTAACATTGGCCCTATTAGCCCATATTTTTTCATTTGCATTGTAGACTGATGGTCATAAATATAAATATTAATATTTTGCTTTTCACTAAATCCTAATTTTTTAGCTAATTCACCAGCTCTTGCGTTAGCTAACTGAAAAACATCCTTAGCTGCTGCTTCTTCATCTTCATAATAAACATTCACCCATTCCCCTTCAATAATGTGCATATTTGATGTTTTTAAGCTAAGAGTTGGAATAAGATTAATAAAAATAAGTAATGCGGTTATCACAAAAATAATTCCAAATGCTTTAACTGATTTATTTCTCTTCATTTCTTTTTCCTCATTTCTACCTTATTTCCTATAGAATAACTAAAATATCATTCATAAAAAAGTAACCAGAGTCATTATTTTCATATGACTCTGGTCATGTTTAATTATTAAGAAAATATTTTTGCAAGCTTTAAGGCTAACATTGTCCTATCCTTTATTTCCGTTTTATCATAAATAGTACTTATATAATTTTTTACTGTACCTTCAGAAATATATAAGAACTCTGCTATTTGAGAATTTGTATATCCATCCGAAAGCAACTGACAAATCTCTATTTCTCTTTCAGTTAAATTTTTTAATAAGTCAACGTTATGATATTTGTTTTTATCTGTATTTTCATTTGAGCATTTTGACATTATATTTGCTAATGCAGTCATTACTTTGCTATCAAGCATGCTTTGGCCATTCATAACATTAAAAATTCCTTGAACAATGACTTTTGTTCCTGCATCTTTTAATAAGTATCCATCTGCCCCATGCATCACTGCCTTCACAATGTTTTCTTCATCATAAAAAGTTGTCAAAACAAGTATTTTCATCTTAGGATATGTTGTTTTTACCTTTGATATCAATTCCTGTCCCGACATTCCTTCCATATTTAAGTCTACTAATGCTATATCTACTTGTTCTTTCTTTAAAATATCTAATGCTTCTTTTCCATCATGCGCTAATCCTGTTATTGCAAAAGATTCATTCATAGATAGGATTAACTCAAGGCTTTCTAAAAGAAGTTTTTCATCATCTACTATCAATATTCTAATTTTATTCATTCTTATCACCTGCTCTTGTTGGAATTTTTAGAATTACCAGAAGTCCTTCTTGATTTTCTATTTTTAAAATCCCACCTATAGAAATTAAGTAGTTTCTGATTTTTTTAATTCCAAATCCAGAGTCCAATAATTCCTCATAATTTCTCATACTTTCTATACCTGTTCCATTGTCCTGAACTATTATATTTATATTATTTCTATCTACATTTATAATAACAATAATAGCCGTTGCATTTCCATGCTTTACACTATTTGTAACTAGTTCCTGCAATGCTCCTATTAAGAAGTCAATTCTTTCGATACTAATAATCTGCGTTCTTAATTGCTGTTCACTATAATCAATTTTAGTTCTTATTTTGAGATTAAAATCCTTTTTTAATTTCGCAACATTTGCATTTATTAATTTCATCACATCTTCTATGGTTTGTCCATTTTCTTTTGTGTTTACCCCACGTACTGCTTTTCTAATGGCTTCGAGACTCTCACGCATTCTTATATTAGCAAATTTTATTTTTTCAATTGCTTTTTTAGAATCCATATTGTAAACTGCTTCTGCTGCATCCAAACTCATAATCGCTGCCATTATTGTATGACCAACGCTATTATGTATATCTCTGCTTACCTGCTCCCGCTCCTCATATTTTATCTTCTGCAGAGCAATAGATTTTTCTAGTTCAAAAACCTCTTTATCTTTTATAAACTTATGGTAATTAAGCATGAGTCCAGAAGTACGATTACATAATATATAAAACAAACTTCCACAGCATAAATATTGAAGTATTCTTGGCACAGCTCCATATAGCATTATATTTTTTAATCCAGTAAAGGGTTCAACCCATGGTTCCATCAAAAAATAAAAGCTAAGTAAATGAGCCATCACTATATTAAATACTGATTCAATAATTACTACTATAAGCTGTTTCTTTCTAAAATACATAGAAGCTAATATTGTTGGAATGACAAACATTAAAACTGTTTGAAAGGTTAATAATGTATAGCATATTCCTGTAGAAATCACAGCACAAGTAAGTATTAAATACTTTGTCCATGCTTTCTTAAGTTCAAATATATCTACCAAAATTGTTGGCAACAAAAGAGGAATTATAAGTAATACATTCATTTTTACCATAACATTCTGCACGGCATCAAATACATGAATCAAATTTAAAAATCCTGCTGCAAAGCAAAAATACAAAACAATACGCATCGCCTTTGACACTGTTTTATTTGTTTCTATTTCATTTTTCCACAATAGCTCATCAAACTGGTTCATGTTATACCTCTTATCTATAATATAAATCTAATAAAAATATTCTCAACTAAAATCTTCATTTAGATCTTTTAAAATTCTTATAAGCATAGATAGATATCCAACTCTAAAACTAAATTTATGTGATAACTTACCGAAAACATAAATATTTTGTTCCGAAAAGCTATGAAAATACCGCTGAAGGTTCTAAGCAGCAGGTTGTAACCACTTTAGCATACTCCAACTTTCAGTTTGACAAGCTAAAATGGAACAACCTACAGCTAACAACCTTTAGCAGCTCATTTTCAAATGTTTTCTCCACAAATATATTTATGATTTCTAGTGAAGATATGAACTCAAAGTTTTAGCAACTTTGTAAATACATTCATCCAATAAGTTGAATTCTTAAATTTGAAATCTATATCAACTAAGATCTGAACTTATGTATATATCTCGCCAAAGTAAATATTATGCTGTTGTTCATATGGTATTACAGTTTATATTAACAACCTTATTTGTAATACAAACCCATAATTTCCTAAATATTAATTATAATTAGTATAACATAAATGAAAGAAAAGTTTTAACTCCAAAACCCGTAAGCAAAATAACCCACGAAAATCTAAATTATAAATCTTCATGAGTTTCATTTTGACAGCTCTACACCGTTTGTAATATTAACTTTAAAAATAGATTCAATTTCAATTATAAATAAGCACCACAATAAAATTAAAAATCATGTAATCCTAATGTTTTTAATCCTTTAATATAATTTTTGCTAGATGATACAAGCTTTAATCCACGTATTCTAATAATAGTATAATAATACTGACTTATAAAAAAACAGCAAAGATTCTTGTTCAAATGCAATTACTATATCTAGAATATAACATCAAAATGATTTATTCATAAATCAAGTCATACAATTTTTATTAAAATCATCTTTCCGATCATACTAATAATTTGCCTTCTAAATAAGAATACTTCAAATATTCTGGACTACTATAATATACCGATGAGTTAAAGTCTGATATTTCATCACTAATAAATGATTCAAATACCGAATATAGCACATCTATCACATTATTTCCTTCTGAAAGAACATCAATTATTAATCTCTGATATTCTTTACCTATAGCTTGAAAACTTGGAACAGTATATTTGCACAAACCTACTGAATCAAAATCCCCTTCTTTAATATCAAACTCTTCTATTATCTCATCTGACACTTCCTCAAATGATAAGCAATGATTAACTTCTGCAAGTTCTAACTGTCTTTCTAGTTCTTTCTTTCCTATCATTTTTACTATAGTTGATCTTCTATTTTTAGTTTTCCTTCCTATATACTCTATAAGCGAGCAAACGTAAAATAAATTATCTTTTTCAACATCATTCATTTATAATTTCACTCCTCTCAAACTTAAGACAATCCAATGCCTTCAATGTATGAAAACTAATTTGATGAGTAGGATATTTAAATTTTGCTAACTCCCAAAAAATATTTCTAGTAATTTCACCAGCTAAAAAATCATTTACGTAATTCCAAACAGTATCATCAGCCATTGGGCCTTCTACTATATCGTAATCATGAATATTTCCTTTTCTGCAAGCTGCAATAAAATCTAGCCATTCATCTGTCATCTTTTCAAATTTTAATATATTCAAATTCTTATTTTCTCTGTAAGTATAATAGTTAACTGTAGCATGCTCTCTATTTCTTTTAGCCCATTTTTTAGCCTGTTCAAAATTATTTGTGCAATAAAATCCCCATGAAAAATCTTTAGTATATTTGCTTTTTCTTACTTCTGGAAATTCTACTACTTCTCCCGATGCATGATACAACATAAAATACTCACCTAGCTTCCTCTAATTTCTTACTGCTATTATATCATTTTCAAAGCTTTTCTTCTATCAATTTAACCATTTCATAATCATTTATTCTATTTCCTTCTTTTTCATGACATTAAAAAGCCTCCTATGATATTTTTAATTTTTCATACAAAGTCATTATTTCATTAGATTACAAGCTTTTAACAATTTCGTTCATAATAATTTTCCCCATGCGCATCTCTGATATATACTCTATATAGGTATTGGCAAAGGTGTATTCTATATATATTTAATTTTTTTTATTTTAAACGTGGGATTATATATATCTCTTACGTCTAAATATATGAAAATAAAATTCATGGAGGATTTTTATATGCGAAAAATAGGTACAACAACTTCTGCTATCTGTTTTATACTTTTAGGCATTTGGATTATGATTAATTCTAACAATCCAGATTTAGGAAGAAAACTCATAAAATTTTGGCCAATAATTATTATCTTAATAGGTATAGAAATTTTGTATTACACTTTAGTCAAAAAAGAAAATGAAAGAATACGAATAAGTGGTCTCGTTTTTCTTATAATAATAGTTTTCTTTTTCACAAATATATCTATAGACATTTTTAATAATATAAAACAAAGTAATTCTTCCTTTAATTTAGATACAAATTTCTTTGATAATATCTTTACAAGTAAAAACTTACAATCTATTGATAAAAAAATCACTTTAGATCCTATTGGTAGTAACCTAAATTTTGAAACAGTAAATGGTAAACTGAATATAGAAAAAGCAACTGACAATAAAATAACTATAGATACTGAATTATATGTAAAGCAAGATAATGCTTCAAAGGATTATGAATTGAATCCAATAACTGATTCAAATGGTTACACACTAAAAATTGTGGATGATGATATAGACTCAATTAAAGCCACTATCTATTTACCTGAAGGATATGATGTTTCTATAAAGGGGACTAACCTTAATGTAGATAGTAATAGTGATATAAGACTTGATGCTCTAAATATAAATGCATCTAATGGAAAATTTGATTTACAAGGTGACATTCCTAATTCGTCTCTAAAGTTAGAAAATGGTAAAATAGATTTAAACAATAATTTATGTAAAAATATTGATATTTCTATGAATAATGGTTCAATCTCTTTAGACTCAAAAGACAAAAACTTATCAATCAATACAGATATAAACCATGGTACATGCAAAATAAATGATGAAAAAAGAGTCAACTCTGGAATTTCTAAAAATATCGGTACTGGTGAGGGCGTAGTTAAAGCTAAATTAAATAATGGAACCATTAAAATAAATAGTGGAGAGTGAAGAAATGGAGGAGCAAGAATTCGTTGAAAAAATGAAAACCAAAGATGAAAATGCTTTTATTTACATGGTAGACGTTTATAAAAAAAGAATTCTCTCCTTATGTTATTCCTATACCTCTGATTATTATGAGGCAGAAGATTTATCCCAAGAGGTTTTTATAAGCGTATTTAATAATATTGATAAATTTAGAGAAGAGAGTTCCTTTTCCACTTATTTATACAAAATTACAACTTCAAAATGTATAGATTATACAAGAAAAAGAAGCATTAAGAATTTTTTAACTGGTCTCTTTATCTTTTCTAAGGAATCTACTCAGGATATAGACGAGCAAAATTTTATACGGCAAAGCATTCAATCTTTGCCACTAAATTTGAAAACCCCGCTTGTACTATATTATTATATCGGATTAACTCAAAAAGAAATTGCAGATATATTAAACTTGCCTTTAAAAACAATTGAAGGGAGAATTTATAGAGCTAAAAACAAATTAAAAAGTATTATTGAAACGGAGGTTCCATTTTATGCAGAACAAAAGAGATAATCTTGATACTATAATTATTAATTCCTTTAAAAATATAACTGTATCTGATGACTATAATAAAAAACTAATGCAAAAACTTCATAAAAAGCAGCTTCCTGGTTCTAAAAGAAATGATCTAATCCCTTCCTACGCTTTAATTGCTGCGGGTTTATTTATTATATTTCTTAGTATTACTAGTCTTCAGGTACACATTACAAACTTTGAATCACGTTTTTTTGACAAAGCTGTAGTTACTGAAATTAATCAACATTCTATTATTAATTTTATAAAACAATTAGGAGAGTGAAAATATGGACAATAGAAATAGTTTTCTCACTTTTATAACTGCCTGCATTCCTGGCGTTGGATATATGTATCATGGACTAATCAAAAAGGGAGTCCAAGTTTTATTCTTATATATGCTTATTGGACCTATTTTGTCTTTTATAGGACTTGGCTTCTTATCTCATTTAATTAAAATTTGCATATGGTTTTATACTTTTTTTGATACATTTGCTGTTTCAAACAAAATTAAACGTGGAGAATATGTTCCTGATTCTGAATTTATTTTTAAGAATTACGTTAACACAGAAAATTCTTACAGCGTAACTCCTACATGGAACGGAAGAATTAACAGACAAGGTTGGGTAATATTGGGTTCCTTTTTAATTATTCTTGGAATCTTATCTATCTTAAATCAAGTTTTTATAGATAGCGATATTTATAAATATATCCGATCTTATGCTTCGCAATATTTTATTCCTATAATATTTATTGTCATAGGTATTTTTACTTTATTTAAGAAAAGAGACTAAAAATTGAATACCCTTACTCATAAAAACCCACTACCATCTGTAGGACGCTATTCAAGTCCATTACAAATGGTAGTGGGTTTTAATGTGGATACAAGGGATATTAACTCCTTGTCCGCAAAATTCAAAATAACGATCTCCTTAGGCAAATGGATTTGCTTTAGCTTTTCTCAATATTCTTGAATAAATTCCTTTGCTCTTTTATCTGATGCCTAGCCACTATAAAATTTCTATAGAATCTCCTTCTCTAATAACTCCGCCTTTTATTATTCTTGTGAAAATTCCTTCTGTTGGCATAATACACGTGCCAACTTGATTTTTTATAGCGCAGCCTTTATGGCATTCTTTTCCTATCTGTGTCACTTCTTGAATTGTTTCTCCTATTTTTAATCTTGTCCCAACAGGCAATTCATGAAGAACAATACCTTCAGTTGTTATATTCTCTGCAAATTTTCCAGCATCTAAGTCGCTTATTCCCATCTTAATCATTTTATCTATGCTTTCCTGAGCTAATAAGCTTACCTGTCTATGCCATTTTCCAGCATGAGCATCATCTTTTAAGCCATGCTCTTCTATGAAAATTCCTTCTTTTATAGGGGTTTTTATAACACCTTTTTTTTCACTAATATTTATTGATAATACTTTAGCCATCATTTTATTTAAATCTCCCTTATATATTCTCCACTTTTTCCACCGGTTTTCTTTATTAATCTAACATTTTCTATTACCATATCCTTATCAACAGCCTTGCACATATCATATATAGTAAGGGCTGCAGTTGTTACAGCTGTTAATGCTTCCATTTCAACGCCTGTTTTCCCAACTGTTGAAACTGTTGCTTCAATCTCTATTTCTTCTTCACCTATATTAAAATTTATATCAGATCCTGTTATAAAAATATTATGGCACATAGGGATTAAATCCGAGGTCTTTTTTACTCCCATTATTCCGCCAATTTGGGCAACTGATAAAACATCACCTTTTTTAATAAGGCCATCTTTTATCAAATTTACAGTTTCCTTTTTCATTTTAATTAATCCTCTTGCAATAGCAACTCTCTTTGTTTCATCCTTTTCACTCACATTCACCATATGAGCTCTTCCTTTTTCATTAAAATGAGTAAATTCCATAAAATCAACCTCCAATTGCTGTCATTTCTCTATTAATATAATTTCCGTTCTCTAATTCATGTTCTTTTGGTTTGCTTTTAATAGTATCGGTAATCACTGTCTTTATATCTTTACCATCTCTAAGCAATTTCTTTAAATCCACTTCGGAGTTTGAGTGAAGGCATGACTTTAGTTTTCCATCTGCTGTTAATCTTATTCTATTGCAATTTCCACAAAACTTACATGATATAGGATTAATAAGCCCGACTTTCCCCTTTGCATTTGGAAGTTTATAATATCTTGCTGGAGAAGAAATATCTGTTGATTTTATTTCTATTAATTCTGGCATTTTTTCTAAAACTGTATCATTAGAAATATATTTATTAGATGACCAATGCTTCAAAGTGCCTATTGGCATAAGCTCTATAAATCTTATTTCTATATCTTCATATTTTGTTAAATTTATAAAGTCTTCTATTTCATTTTCATTAAAGTCTTTTATTAAAACTACATTTAATTTAATCGGAGCAAGTCCACTCTTTTTAGCTTCTTCAATACCTTGAAGTACATCCTTGATTTTGCCAACCTTAGTTATCTTTGAATACTTTTCTTCATTCAAAGTATCTAAGCTTATATTAAGTCTATTAAGACCTGCATTTTTTAAATCTTTAGCATAATCCTTTAAGAGAATTCCATTAGTAGTCATAGCTAAATCCTTAACTCCGTCCATTTTACCTATGCCATTAATTAACTTTAAAATATTTTTTCTTACTAAAGGCTCTCCTCCAGTTATCCTAACTTTATCTACACCTAATTCAACAAAGCTTTGAGTAATAGCTTCTATTTCTTCTAAAGTTAGAATCTCTTTATGCCACATCTTATCAATTCCTTTTTCAGGCATACAATATTTGCATCTTAAATTACATAAATCTGTGACTGATATTCTCAAGTAATTTATCTTTCTGCCATACGAATCAAACATAATTTTCCTCCAGCTTATGGAACCTCAAAAAATAATCCAGTCAGATTCTTGTCTATTTTCTTTCAGTCCCATTATTTCTTACTATCCGGCACAATCAAATGAATAACAAGTCCGCTTGCAAGGATATTTGAGACTCGTTATTTATTTTCATGTGCTTACTTCTTATTTTTATTATCTAGATAAACAAGCATCCTCTTAGGCTCAACAGATAAACATATATTTGTTGAATCTAGAATCAATGTCTTTTCTAGAAATCAGATACATTTTTGTGAAACAGGCATTTGAAAATTAGCTGCAAAAAGCACTTAATGGAAGCTTGTTCCACATTAGCTTGTCACGCTGAAAGCGGGAGCATGCTAATGTAGGTGCATGCTTTCATTTAGTGCTTTCAGCGCGTTTTTCATAGTCCTGTGGAATAAAAATGTATTTGATTTCTGTTAGTTATTGCACAATTCTAGAGTCAAAGTTGTTTATCTATATATACTTCTAAATCCTCTTTTGAATTAAGATTTATAAACATATCAAAAGAATAATCATATTTTTTCAAAACATTTTCTTCAATAAAAAGGGGCTCTATAATATCAATTAATCCCGCTATAGATCTTCTATTAAGTGTTATAAGTTTTTCAATTTTAGGCAATATATCTACAGAATAAAAAGCATTAAAAGGCTCAAACTTACTCTCTCTTTTAGCAACACAAGCATTTGCTTTACTATTTGTAAGCACTTTCTTAATATACTTAATATACTTTAAGTTTACATTAGGCATATCACAAGCTATAAAGTATACATATTTACTCTTACTTTCTTTAAGCCCACCATAGATTCCAGATAGAGGACCAATATCTTTTATTTCATCGCTAATTATTCTTATTCCGTTTTCTGCTGTTTTATACTCTTCTGGCTTATTTGTGACAATAATTATGTCTTCAAATTCTTTACTTAGTTCATGAATTAACTTTTCCATAATTCTCACTTCATTAATTCTTAAAAACTGCTTATCAAAACCCATTCGTGAACTTTTTCCACCTGCAAGTATCACTGCTGTTTTAAAACTTTCCACATTCATACACTTATAATATATTTACTAAATTAGCTGCAGCATTTTTTCTCTTTTCCGAAATGTCTTCATCTATAATTTTAGATTCAACTAATCTTAATGCTTCTGTAGGACATACCTCTACGCAAGCAGGACCATTTTCCCTACCTATACATAAATCACATTTGTTTGCAACTAATCTTTCTTTATGTTCTAGCTTTCCGTCTTTATCACACATTAACCCCTTTTGAATAACTTTCTCTCCATCTTTATGTTCAACTATTATATCAATTGCACCAAAAGGACAAACTATTGCGCAAGATTTGCAGCCTATGCAAGTATCTTTATTTATTAACACTACTCCGTCTTTATTTATAATCGAACCATTTGGACATGCATTAGCACACGGAGCATTTTCACAATGTCTACATTGAATTGGAGCACTTACATCTGCAGTTTTAATAACTTTTAAACGAGGATTAAAATTAACCTTATCCTTACTTTGTACAAGTATGTTTTCTTCAGAATGTGCAACAACACATGCGGCTTCACAAGTTCTACATCCTATACACCTTTTTGGATTTGCTATAACAAAATTATTCATTTATATTTCCTCCTTCTTTCTTGAAACAAACTTTGTATGTAGTAGATGATGAGATTTTTCACCAAGAGGTTCTATTAAAAACTCTTCATATAATTTTTTTATAAAAGGATTTTCATGAGATTTTCTTATTTCAAGTTCAGAATCATGTTTATAAATACCTTTTTTTCTGCTCACCAAAGCATTTCTTCTATCTGTATCCAAGATAAACTTAGGTTGCCCACCACCGCTTACACAGCCTTCTGGGCAAGTCATAACTTCAATAAAATCAAATTCACAGTTTCCTTCTTTTATATCTTCAAGTATTTTAACTACATTTTTTAGTCCTGAAACCACCGCTACTTTTAGTGTTATCTTTGGCAATTTCACTTCTGCAACCCTAATTCCTTCACTGCCTCGTACAAAATTAAGCTCCAAATTAGGAATAGATTTCTTTGTAAGCATCTCATAGCCGCTTCTAAGTGCTGCTTCCATTACACCACCAGTTACTCCAAAAATATTACCAGCTCCAGTATAACTTCCAAGTGGTAAATCGAACTCTTCATCCTTTAAATTTTTAAAATCTATGCCCTTATCTCTTATAAGCTGAGCAAATTCCCTTGTAGTAATAACTATATCTACATCCTTAAAACCACTATCTTGCATTTCTTCTCTATCACATTCAAATTGCTTGCAAGTACATGGCATTATAGCTACATTATATATTTTCTTAGGGTCAACCTTGTCTATTTTAGCACCATAAGTTTTGAAAATTGTTCCAGCCATTTGTTGTGGTGATTTACAGCTTGAAAGATGATTCAAAAGCTCTGGATAGCTTTGTTCCATAAATTTCACCCAGGCAGGACAACAAGAAGTAAACATTGGTAATTTTCCACCTTCTGTTACCCTTTTTATAAGTTCACTGCCTTCTTCCATTATAGTTAAATCCGCACCAAAGTTAGTATCGTAAACCCTGTTAAAACCTAATCTTCGTAATGCTGCTGCCATTTTACCAGCCGTTAAACTACCAGGCTTAAGCCCAAATTCTTCACCTAAAGAAACTCTTACAGCTGGTGCACATTGAACTATAGTAAATAATTCTTCATTATGTAAAGCCTCTTTCACTTTAGCTGTATTTCCTTTGTTAAACGCTGCAAAAACCGGTTCCTTTACACTTTCAAGTAAGCCTCTAGCTCTTCTTTTTTCTTCTATTGCATAGCTGTTTTCTCTATTTTCAAATGCATAAGAATTACATACCTGTATGCATTGTCCACAAGAAACACAAACATCATAATCAATCTCTTGAGGTTGTCCCGCTTTACCTTGTATTGCATTTACAGGGCATACTTCAACACATTGCTGACACCCAGTACATAACTCTTTATCAATATTTACAAAACCAATATCCATAAACTAAATTCCTTTCTTTTATAA
>Ga0183101_1000804_pt1 | contig 22551 bp, 28 predicted proteins | sample Biomet3_FD_127790 | JGI IMG/M metagenome (GOLD analysis project Ga0183101, IMG submission 127790) | Microbial communities from bioreactor (seeded with sewage sludge) at LBNL, California, USA - Biofuel metagenome 3 | ecosystem: Engineered > Bioreactor > Anaerobic > Unclassified ...
CCACTTGCGTGAATTAGTCAGACCGCCTATCACGGTATTCTCGCCAATCAATATACAACCTTCCGTATCTTCAGCCTTGTTACCCGGATGAATGCGGATAGCTTCGAATTGTGGAACGCCGTTAACGAGTGGCATTACCCGCTTGAATTTCGGTGAGTAAGTCATCGTTAACCGATAAGTTCCGGCAGGAATGGCCGTCCTGCCGAATACTTTGGATTCGTTTGTAAGGTCTCTGACTTTATCTTCAAGTGTGTTGCAGAAGTATTTTCCATCAATGGCCATCTTTCCGATGGTATACGTCTCTTTCTTCCAAAGTCTGTCAACCGTTATTTTCATTGCCCTTTTCCTCTCTTTGTTTAATGACATCGAAAATCTTATCGGCCTTATCCTGCCCGTAAGCGGTGGCAATGGCTTTCATCAGTTCCACCGGATCGTGAATATCGCTTTGTCCCTTGTGCATATTCTCCCTTATCGATACGACTTCTATGACCGTTTCAGCAATCGCACAGAAGATGCACAGGATAGGCATTTCAATGAAGAAACTGAGACAGCAGTCAATAAGGGCGAAGAGAAAGAAATACGTTAGATATTCCTTGTCTTTTCCCACCGTTTTCCTAAGTCCGTAAGACGTCGTTTTAAAATTTCCAAGCCTCTTGCTGGCTTTGATACCGGTAACCAAGTCGAATATACTGGCCACATTCGGTATGATGGCCAGAATGGCAACGACAAGCAGCCATATAGCCACTTTGGAATAGTCACCGGACAACAAATAGTTGATGAATAACATTTTCATTTTTTATCCTCCTTATTTTTAGGATTGATGATCTCGTCCAAAAGAGGAAAAACCGCTTTCTTTATCAGGGCGAGAAAATGTTCCTGTTCCATATAACATTTTATGGCCTTTGCATTTTGAGCATTGACCTCCACCAGGCCATTATGAAATATTTCATGACCGTAATCAAACTCCCCGTAATCTGAAGTGTGCCTCAAAAAGGAGTCTCCGACTTCTTTGGAAATGTCCAAACACATTTCTTTGTCGTCGTAATCTTTCACTTTAATTTTTCTAAAATCGATTTTCATTGTTGTTTGTATTTAAAATTAATTCATCCATGTTGCCAATTGAGCGTAATAACCTGTAGAAAGGGTATATATGAGAAAGAAGCTGACCGTGTCGCCCGGAGCCATGTTGATGATCGATCTGTTCCATTCATTGCCGTCGTTATCAATCAACATACCCGCTTCCGAAACACTCACGGGATTGGCCGCCTTACTTTGGGGACAAAGCCTGATATTATGGGGACTGTCTTTTGCGATGGTAATTCTTAAAGGGACGCAAAACGGTGCCGATGATGAAACTCCAAGTTGTGCCCTTAAATTTGTAAGGGTAGGTAAGAAAATCTGAAAACTGTTATTTGAATAAGCATTTCTTATTAAAATGGTAGTCCCGAAACTTAAATCGATTACATTGGCGCTATCAGAATTTATGATACTCATAAAATTTCCCGTTTCCATCACGCCACCGTATACACGTAAACCGCCTGTCAATTCGAGAGCGACATTTCGATTGACCACGTTATCACTAATAATGCGGACGGCAGGAAAATACGGATGGATAGATGAATTCATCTGGCGATAGAAATAACCGGCAGAGTCACAGAATGTACTTTCAGCATCTAATGAAGGGTCAGCTCCTTCACCTATACCCACTTTTATATTAGCGATATCACCCGGTTTGAAATACCCGATCTGTCTTTGTACTCTGACACGCCCCGGAATGATATATGCCATATCCTGTTTATCGGTGGATGTGTTCCATTTGGATGGATCGCCAAAATAGAGTCCATTATCATCGATGGAGAAAAGACCAATGGTACCTGATGCCGCCGTTATCTTTCCGGATACATCGGCATTGGTCATTTTTACCGTATCGACATTCAGATTTTTGATAGTGGCATTACCCGCATCTATCGTTTTAGCCTTGATGATACCTTGTGCAACAACATTTGTAACGTCTATCAAACTCATCTTCAGAAAGCCGCCACTTATTAAGCCTTCGTCTTTCATTGCTTGTTCGACTTGCTTTTTGTAGGCGAGATCGCCCAATTTCTTCGTTAGAGAGCCAAGATCAGTATTTGCCGTGTTGGCCGTACTCTGTGCGGTACTGATACGCCCATCCACATCTTTGTAGTCCGATAGTGAATTAAACGAAACCATTCCTGTTAGGCTGATCTTCTTACCTAACATGGAGATGCCGTTTGTACCAATACTAAAGGATGATTTTATTTCGTCTTGTACATTCCCGATTGCTGTCTCTATTTGTGATTTGACCGTCAGATTGATTGCATCGGGTGTTATCTTCGCTTCGGCTGAAGTCATTCGATCGCCCAATTTGCCAACACTATCTTGTGACGCTTTTAAAGCTATGGCGTCTGAATTCTGTTTAATCGTAGTAGACTGGTCCGAAACAGTCTTGCCAAGAGCATCAATAGTAGCTTTCGTTGCATAACTGCTCATTTGGTCACCTACAATTGACTGTGTATAGGATTTGACGACCGTATAATCCACGACGGTAAACGTATACCGCTCTATCTTCACAAAGCTGCCATAAACGACCTTTATATCGACATATCCCGATTTGGTATTATTAGGAACAGATATAATGGACACGTTAAGCCCCGAGATACTGGCCGAGCAGCTGGAAGCGGCATCGATAGAAATAACAGGCGTAACAGCCGTAGAACCCTGATAGAGCTTTACGGTCGTTACGGCAGCCACAAGACTTCCTATCACACCGTTTGAATCCGAATTCAACATTGTCGAATACGATGTGAGAGAGCAGGAATAACCGTCATTTCCGGTTGTTCCTTTATCCCCCTTGTCTCCTTTTGCACCTGTGGCTCCCGTAGCTCCGGTATCACCTTTATTTCCCTTTGCACCTGTATCTCCTTTGGCTCCTTTTATCAAAGTCCAATTGTATTTGGTGTAATCCGAAGAATCGGTTTGTGTGAAATCCACATACTGACCGATGTATGCTCCCGAGTCTTGGTTGAAGTTTGTTTTACCATCCGCGCTATCGGCATAGGCTATATGCAGATAAGACGTCTGACCGTTCGCACCGTTTGTTCCTGCAATACCTTGATCGCCCTTTACGCCTTGTATACCTTTAATAAGTACCCATGTGTATTTTGTCTTGTCTGTAGAATCGGCTTGTGTAAAGTCGACGTATGTGCCGATGTATGCACCGCCATTTCCATTCATGCCAGTGCCGTCGGCATAATCGCTGTACTTGACATGGAAATAAGAAGTTTGCCCTTTATCGCCTTTAGCTCCGGTCTCTCCCTTAGTACCCGGAATACCTTGATCACCTTTCTCTCCTTGTAAGCCCTGTAATCCTTGTATACCCTGTGTACCTGTATCGCCCTTATCACCTTTGTCTCCTTTTGCTCCGGTCGCACCTGTGTTACCTGTATCTCCTTTATCACCCTTTTCACCTTGCGGACCTATTGTACCATCTTTACCGTTAGTTCCGTCATTGCCTTTGGATACTTGTTTTTGCCAAGAGGTTGAGCCGTCTACCGGCTCGTCGGCCGTTGTTTTGTCTTCGGAAATAATACAGAGCCACAATGAACCCTTATGTGATACACGGTCATAATATGAATATGGAGTATCCTTAATCCATTCGCCACGCTCAGCAGGGATACGTACGGCACCATTATTCACCAATATCTTGAACGATTTGGCGATAAATTCGTCCCCCTTCGGAGATAGTACCGTTTTTCTTTTGCCCTCTAGCGAATAGGTATTGACGTCCGCATATTCGATGAACGCCGGAGCATCGTCGCCCGTCACGACAATCTCGATCAGATTCTGTCTGCCGGTGTCCGTCCTGTTACCCATCTGGACGATAGAATCACCTATAGCAGGTATGTCCGTTCCGTCACAATCCGTTTTTGAAAGCTCGATATAATCGTCACCGACAGCCATAACGAGCCGCCAATAGTATTTATTCGCCACACCGGTATATTTGCCTGCCTTGATATTGAAAGTCTGGCAGCGGGCTTGATCTCCAACGACAAAGTCGTTTGTTGTGGCCGTCGTTCCGTCATCGGCCCTGAAATAGCAACGATAAGCGTTTGAAGTTTCTTCTACACGAGTGATCTTCGAACCTGCACTCGAGAGGATGATGTTACCACCAACGTACGACAGTTTTCGTATTTCCAATTCGGCGAATACCGCCTTCAACCTCACGAAAAGTTCATCCACTTCAAGGTAAGACTTACCGTCCTTGTTATATAAGGCAAGTCCCGAGCCTGACTGTCCGGACGTGAAATCTTTTGATTTGAGGTCGTTTGTGACAATACCGCCAAGCAAGTTGACGAGGAATTCGGTTGTATCTTCTTTGTCCTTTCTTAGAAACATGCCGACCGCTTTCAAAGCCGACAAAATGGAAGAATCTTTTATATCGTTATCACCGGTTGCATCTGTAGAAAGGATGATGTCGGACAATGATTTGCCACCTATTTTCAGACCTTTGATAAAAGTGATGACTTCAGACGCGGTATCGACATCCGTTTTGGAAAGATATATTTTTTTAAGGCTCTCCATCGCAGCGGATATTTCTTTCGAAAGTCTTTTCGCCGATGGTACTTTTTCATCGGAAAATGCCTCATTAGAACTCTCCGTGATAATCCTTGAAGTTATCTCAAGCAGAGTTCGCAAAGAAGACAATACGTTACTGTCCGTAAATATGGTACTGTCGAGCTTTTTAACGATGTCCACGTTATTTGTACCATTAGGTACTATCGAAACATTACCGTTATTTATAACAGTGCTTCCCTTCGGATAATTTTTACTTCTCGGTGTCGAAGGAATGCTCTTTGATATGATAGTGACCTCTTTCATTTTCCATTTGTCCATTAAAGAAAACGTGGTGGCATTATTTTTCTATCATCTTACACTCGAATTTATTCATCGCCGCATCTATCGTGCCACCGGTAATCATAAACTTCTTATTAACCATATAATTGTCCGACAGGACGGATATAGGGGACAGCTCATCCAAATTATTTATTTCCTGAGTAAGTTTTATCCTGGTATGGTCATATCGGTTGATGATCCTTTTTATAAGCGATTCTTCAAGACGGACCGGTTTTGATTCAATGGCGGAATACAAATTATCCGTGAGGTAAACATTTCCGAGGGCCACTTTGGAATAGCATGCACCATCTTTGTTATAGGTAGAAATCTTCAATTCTATTTCATCCAATTCGTTGACGTATTCACCGTTGACGACATTCTCATAAGTACGATCGGATTTGTTTTCCTCCTCTTTTTTCTCGGAGTCCTTTTTCACGAACTTCATAGAAAAGTCTTTCAGATAGACAGCCGTGACATTTCCATCTACAGAAGGCGTATACATTTTAAAGACAGGGCTTCCCATCAGATTCAGTTCATTCGGTATCTCTATAATATATCCGTTGCTGCCCGAATACCACTGGCCGAGTACTTTTGTATCAGGTATGCTCCTGTATTGTGAATAGGTGTCTTCTTTCTTTATCGTGATGTCAAATTTGCTTTCCGCCGTGCTCCATTCCGTTCCGTTCCAGTAATAATTTCCTATCTGCAGTGAAAAATTCAGCTTTATCTCTTCACCGCTACCGACGACCGAACTGCAGACATGAAAATAAGGATCCACACTTTGGGCGATATTGCCGCTGATGAAAAAGGCACCGTCGGAATATTTGGAAAGAGGCAAATCCTTTTTGAATGAAAGGACTTCTTTTCCGTCGGGTAATGTCATCGTACCGGTCGGAAATAAATTATGAGGGTCTGGAAGCGTGGCGGACTGCATGAAAATGGCAATGCAATTGTCATAACTCAGTTCATTTGTGCTATAAGTCCTTTTTCCATCCTTTTCCACTATTTCGACGATCGTCGTCCTCATGATTGTGGAGCCGCAATGCAGATAACTTAGATATAAACCTTTGTATGGCAACAATGCCGGCCAGTTTGATGAATAATCCAGAAAGTTGTATACCAAGTCTTCTGTTTGCTCGACTCCGCCGAAATAGTAATACATGATATTTTGATCCTTGTCAAGGCCGTTACCCGCATGTTCCAAATCGGGCTTGAAGCCATATTTTTCGTGCGTCTCGTCAATATCTCCGGTCTTTTCCAAAAGGACATAATATTTCTGCTCGGGGAAAATATCACCCACATTATAATTGGAATCTTTAACGGTGCATTTCGTATATCCGCCAAGGATGTCCAACGTATGGTTGCCGCCTTTAAACCCTATGTCTTGAATGATTAAGGTCTCGGGTGTATAAGTACCCGATTTGGTCGCTAAAGTACCGTCATAAACCCAATAATCGCCTGTATGGTCACAATCCACGAAGTAAAGGGAACCTTTGAAATCAACGCATGTCCATGAGAGCAGCTTGCATAAACTTTCCAACACTTCCTTCAACTTCATGGCCTTACCATCCTCATCGAAAAAATTCTGTTCGGAAATCGTCAGATTTTCAAGAACATTCACCGAATCTGTTTTATAATTATCCTCACTGTCCGAGTATACATACGGTATATAGATGGATGTATAATTGCCATTTGCAGCGGAAATACATTTCCAAAACAGGTACCATAGGGAAACGAATTGCAGTGAAGCCTCTTTTTTTGCATAATCGATATATTCAAGGGTTGACAATGCGGAGAGACATTCTATTTCCAAGGTGAATTTGGATGTGACGTAATCTTGGGTATACGCTTCAGGCTTGACAAATCCACACCACCGGACTTTACCATTCTTCTGGTAAGTCACTCTATACTCTTGGTAGGAAGTGGAATAGATTCCTTGCAGATAATCACAACCGACTATGTCGATCTTTGCCGTTGAAAATCTTGTCGGGGTATAAAGGAAATCCTCATCCTCTATATCTATTGTGAAGGGCGTTTCCCCTGCTTGCAGTTCGGTAGATTCACCCGTATAATCTTTTTTCTCGATATTTATGACGCAAGGCTCATTCTCCAACGTCATAAATGGTATTGTGTATATTAAACCGTATGCCATATCATAACTTTTTACCTGTTGATTTCATATAATTCTTAACAGACAGATAGATATCGGATCCACGGACTTTGTCCACACCGATATTTACATTTGTAGCTCCTCCCAATCTGCCGCTGTTTATAGCCTTGAATAGATTGGATTGCTGTGATTTGTTTAAAACCATCTCTCCACTGTTTACTCTGGCCAGCATATTATCTCCATTTGTGGAATTACCATCTATGATACCACCGGTAGTGAACTTGGGTAGCTTGTGCATAAGTGCGAGAATTGCCGTAAGCCCTGCAGCTGCAAGGGCAATGCCAACAATAGGTATCTTCGCATTTTGTTTTATGACTTCTGAACCAGCTGCAGCCATATTGCCTCCGACCGTTGTCGTATTGGCCACTTTTTCTGCAACTGCAGAACCTATGACAGCGGCTGTTCCGGTAGCGGCATTTGTCACTTTTGTAGTCGTTGTGGCGGTGTCTACCACAGCTTCTATTTTTTTAGCATTGCTTAGTTTATCCGTTAAGTCTATTGCCTGTTTAATCGGGTTGACTCCATCATCTTCAGAAAACGTTGAAATTGCAGCTTCTGCCTTCTTTGCCATAGCCAGTTTAGTGGTTAATTCCGTCAAATTCTCGATTGTGTCGGAGACGGAATTGATCGTATCCACTACCGATGAAAAAGTATCCCAAAGGGCCATTAATTTTTTCCAGGCACTCGCATTGCTTCTCAATGTGCTCGTGAGGTTTTCTACAGAGCTGGAGACATTTTCCACTCCGCTGACGGCATCTTTTATCCCATCCCAACTATTTCGGGACAATTCCTTTTGAATGTCTTTAATATCCTGTTTTAGGACAGCCAATTTCAGAATTTTTTCTTTGCTCTCCGCCTCTACGATTTTTTTATCAATCTCGCTGGATATGGTATCTCCCAGTTCTTTTGCTTTATCCTTGAGCATTTGAATATATTCATCGACTCTTTGCAACTCTTCTTCATTGGATTCATTCTTCTGCTTTCTATAGTCAAAAGTGGTATCCGCTTTTTTGTCTTTCAGGCTTGGTATATCCAGGTTGCTTAATGCCGTTTTTTGCATGTCTTCCACGAATTTGTCGGCACCTCTGCCTATATTTCCAATTGATGCGGCAGATTTTGCAGATTGAAGTGAAAGGTCCAAGACCGCTTTGTTGTAATCTTCCTGTGACATGAGTCCGGCTTCCAGCATTTTTCTGTTGGCTTCCACCTCTTCACTATATCTGTTTTCTACTTCCGAAAGATCTGAAAGGGCCACGTCTGATTTCAGCTTGGCTAAGAAGCCGTTTGCCTTATTGCCGATATTCTTGATGCCTTGCGCCTGTTGCATGTATTCCGAGGCAAGATTTTTTGTCGCGTCACTCAGTTCTTGTTGGGTGATGGCATGATTGGCATACAACTTTTCATTCACTTTCATCTTATCGGAATACTCCTTTTCAATATCCTTCAGTGAATCATTGGGGTTGGATATGGGGTTATTCGCTTTTTTGAGGATCAAGCCATAAAACGATCCTGTTGTTATCTTGTTTCCCCTTAATTCGGACAGAGTTTTCACATTCAGCTCGTCATACTCCTTATTGTATTTTGATTGGGTTATTTCCTTATATTTGAGTTGGATGCGAAGTTTGACATATTCTTTATAATATTCCTCTTCCAATCTTTCAAGCTCTGTTTTTTTATGCTTATTACCCGTAGTATCGCCTTGAGGAATATTAGGGGTACTCTCATCAACGGTATTGCCTTTTATTTTATTGTGATAACCTGCAGCGTTACGTCTCTGCCCTGCATATTCTTGAATATCTTTTGATAATTGGAATATATCATAGTTTTGTTTGTCCAGTCCTTTAATTTTAAGTCCACTATTTACGAACCAACCTTTTGAACCAATATTGTATAGTGAAGGATCAGTTCGCGCCTCTTTCTTAAACTCGTTCCATAAATATTTAAAATTCTTATCGCTTCCGTACTTGGATTTTATTGTATCGGCGGCAGAATCTGCCTGAACTTTTAAATTCGCATAATATTCAGCAGCTGATGCCTTTTCCAATAAATCAATTCTATCTCTTAACGCTCCATTAATAAGTTGCTCTTTGGTAAAATGAGTACCTAGTTTATTATTGATTTCGTCTCTTAATTTCTTTTCTATTTTTATGTTATTGATGTTTTTTTGATACTGCTCTTGAATTACTTTTAACTTCTCAATTTCTGTATCATGAGGTGCATTATTTACATTTTTATCATATTCTTTCTGCAATCCCTTTATTCTGTCACTTTCTTTTTTCACTTCTATCAATTTTTCTATAAGAAATGAAAGTCCTGTGATGAGAGCAGTCGGTAAGAAAGATAAAAAGGCAGCCTTGATGGATGCACATATTCTTCCGGTTGTAGCTATTATTCGATTTCCCATATTATCAATATGGCCAGCAGCTTCAGCCGCTTTTGATTGCAAATATCTAGTTGCAACCTTATACTGTGCTTTTAAATATCCCCATAATTTATTGCCTACTGAACCAATAATGAATGCGATCAATCCGGATACAATATCTTTAATATTATTCGTCGCCTTTTTAAGTAATGATGTTATCCAATCTATCAAAGACTTGTATTTTTGTTGTACGGTTGTATTCTTGACCGCTGCGGTAAACGCATTATCCATACGTTTGACGGATGTCTCGAGATTATCCGTATTCACATTGGGGATCAGCTTGTTCAGGGCATCGGCGAACTTTGGTAAGACATCCTTCGACAATAATTTGCCGTCTTTCATCATCTTTTCCATGTTTCCCACAGAACCGCCTGCAGCAAGTGCCATGGCCTGAATCGCCACAGGCAATTTTTCGCCCATCTGCAGCCGGAGTTCCTGAGCCTGGATCTTACCTTTGCCCATCATTTGGGAAAGCGCCAGAAAGACGGAATTGGTATCGTCCGCCGTCAAGGCGAATCCCGAACAGGCACGGGCTACCGATTCAAAAATCTTCTTCTGATCTTTCAGGGGCATGTTCATAAGATTACCCGCTGCAGTGAATTTGGCGAACTCCCCCGTGAGTGAATTGACCTCCACACCGTATTTTTCGGATAGGTCAATAAGCCATTTCTGGCTCTTCACATAGGTCTCTATATTTGGAGATATGTTTTTAAGTGCCGTAGTAACTCTGTTTGTCTCGCGGGCCGTATCGACAAGTTTGGATACAAACCCCGATAACGACAAATCCGCAACCCTGAGAGCCGCAACGAAAGTCATTACTTGTACCTTTATGGAACCGAATCCGTTTTTTACGCTGCTTACACCATTTTTAAACTTGTCTGTGAGCAGATTCAGTGCGATTGAAAAATTAAGTTGTGCCATTGTCGTGTTTTTTGTATTGTTCCATTATCCTGTCAAATTCTTCCTCGCTCATGACGGGCTGTTTTTGAACTTTGGGCTTCTCGTTATCCCATGGGAAAGAAAGGATGTCTTCCATTCCGTTCTTCAGTTTGGAGGTGTCCATGTGGGGTAACATGGTGAGATATGTGAAAGTCCTCTTATCTTCCAAGCTTATTCGTCTTTTCGTTTCCAACGCTTTTACTATCAGGGGCAAATCCTGTAACTCCATTTCTTCCATTACAAAGTGGGGATCCACACCTGAAACGATGATGAAGGAAACGATGTCTTTCATGTATCTGGTGTCTTTTTCCCCGCCTTTGCCATCGTCCTGTCCGGGCATGAACTGGGAAGATAGGGCAAGATACCGGTTGAACTCTCCCAGCATCTTATCAACGACCTTTCTATTTTTAAAGACTTCCTTGAAGGTGCCGAATGTAACCTCTGAATGATCACATACATACAACAGGTATTCAAGATCGTCTTCATTCGAATAGTCGATATTGAAAAAAGACTTTCCGGTAAGTTGTTCCCAGCGTATGATATCTTTAAGCGTTATTTTCATATAAAAAGAGGGAGGCTTATCACCTCCCACCTCCATTTAATTAAACAAGCGAAAATTTAACTTGTGGCTTTAACCGCTTCCACGGGTTTAAGGGCGCCCACTCCTTTGAACGTTGCACTGCAGGTAACCAAAGTCCCCGCTTCGGATGATAATTCAAGGGATGTGATGATCACTTTCCCCTCGTATGATCTCTGTTTGGTATCGGGCGTGAACGTCCCGCCGAAAGAATCTTTATCCGCCGATGTTCCGGGAGAGAATTTAAAGTCAAGGGGCGTACCTGTTATTTGCGCGTCCAGGAGGCTGTCATAACTGAAGGCACCCTCTTTCTTGGTTGTAAGGGCGTCACTCGAAATGGAAAACGACTTTTTACCGGACAGGGCGCCCGCCCAATCGCCCATTGTCTTGTTGGAAATGTCTATTTCATCCGTATTGACGGATAATTTGCTCGATTTCTCGAATGCCAGCGGATTATCACCCAGAAACAGCATAAGCGAACCGGTGAAAATATCCGCACTTGAATCTAATTTTACTGCTGACATGATTTTGTTATTTAATGGTAAATTGAAGAATTTGAATGTATTTTTTGTCTACGAGGTCCTCTGTCGAGTCCTGTAACCTTATTTCCCTGATGTCCCCGCTATAATTTCCTTCCAGGCATTGATAAATGGCCATCGAAATTTGCTGTGAACGTTCGTAACTTTCCGAAATGACGCCTATATTCACGATTGCGGTCATATCGGAAGTTCCCATCTTCGTTTCACTTTCCTTGATGCCGTCGCGCTGATAGAAGATAAAATCGCCTTCCGTCTGTTCGGGCGCCACAATGGGATAAATTTTGCTTCCCACCAGTGATTTTAAAGTGTCGTCGGTGATAAGCAAACTTCTTATTTCTGTCGTTGCACTGAATGGATTGATCATCTTCTTGCATTTATACGTTCTACGTTTATCCTGATGGCTTCCATCATCCTTTCGGCTGCCGTATCCTTTTCACTTTCGAAGGCATCCGTCCAGAAATGGTTCGCCGGCATCATTCCACGGTAACTTCCTTTTTTCGTATACCTGGCGGCTGTCCCGAGATCCACCAAATGGGCATGGTTACCGGCGTTCTTGTATTGTATCCATTTGGTACTTCTTAAAAAGCCGGTATATCCGCCGAGATTGTTTTTTCTCGTTTGGGTCCTGAAGGAGTTTTCCAGCGCATAGGTATGTTTACCGTGATAAAGCATCCTTTCAAGCAGGTTGGCTTTCCCTTTGCGCTTAAAAACGTCCAGCGCCGCGCGTATCCCGTTCTTGATGGTCTTGTTCTTATCGAAATCCTCAAGATTCCGGACCAGATATAAAACATCCCTCTCGTCATAGCTTGTTACTATCATGGATTTAATTTTTCAAGTGTCAATTTGATTGAATTGTCTTCGGCTATCCTCTCAAAAAACTTTATACGATAAGTGTTACCGTCATAGACCACCCTATACGTTTCTTTTATCTGCGGATAGTTACGTACTCGAAATACCAGATCCATATCGTCAAAAAGCTCTTTGGCATTTATACCGGATTTGATGTAGGTGTCGGACTTGAGCTTCGCCGCACGACAGGTGAATGCCTTGCTGTACGTCTTGGTCTCTTCCCCCGTCTCATTCTGCTTCTTTACGAGTTCCTGAAACTCCAATCTATAGACTAATGCTCCTGCATTCATTTTGAAAAGTCCCTGTATAGTCCCAGAAGGGGAAGAGATCTCGGCACAAGTGCTTTGGACTGGACGCCGGTGGTATCTTCCCTGTATTTATAGTATTCCGCAACGTTAAGAAGAATAGCCAGGACTATCGGTCCGGGGATTTTATCACCTCCGTCTATGGAGGCAAGTGCATCGATGGACATACACAGATAGGAAGCTATCTTTTCTTCGCATATGTCACATAGCAATGTGAGGTAGGAATCGTCGTCCGTAAACCACGATTCCACATTACATTGTCTTTTGGCCATATCGAGCGTAACGTATTTCATTATTTCATCGAGCCGATGGTAAACGATTCCTTACGGACGAAGCCCATGTTCCAATAGGAATTGACCACGATCCTGATGGTCGCCTCCAAATCTTTCGTGTATTGATCGACGATGAGGTTGATGGCTCCCCATTGTCCCAAGAAATACTGGGACCAGTCACCGAATACGATACCGTATTCATCCTTATCCGTCTGTAACCCCGAAGGAATATTCGTGGAACGGAATGCACGATAGCCGTTGAGCATTCCGGCACCATCGTTTCCGAAGATGAAACCGCCTGCTCCGCTCGCATCCTTGACTCTTGTCTTCGCGGATCCGATAAGGGAGGGATGCATGACATAAGCCAAACTTCCGAAGAGGGCGTTGTTGCAGTCCGCCAACGTTTCCAACTTGACGATATTTGCCCATGACATGGCACCTGTTACGGCCGTAGGAACCGTTTGAAACATTCCGTCCGGTACCAGGTCGTCATGTGCTTCGGTGGAAAAAGCCGTCGCCTCTATCTTTTGCGAAATGGCTACGGCCAGAAGCTGGCGCACCAGATTCTCCACAGACATGTTTTCTTGTACGAGAAGCTGTTCGGAGATGTCCACGTATGCCGTAAGACGTTTGGGTTGGAATATTGTACCTTTCGATATGGTATTTGCACCGTCTTTGGCTTCGGCATTTTCACCTTCCCAGAATACGTTTGCCTTGGAAGTGTTTGGCCACATGATATTTCCACGAAGTCCTGTCATCATTCTAACCCCCGCTTTAGAAAGCACCAGATTGGGTTCGAGAGGCAAGAGTATTTCCTGCTTGTCGGTATCGACGACCACACCGGTGGATGCTTCGTTTGCGGCGGTAAAGGCCGCACGCGACTCGATCGGTATGCAAATGGAGTGCTTTCCGCTACGGGTTGCGATACCCGTACCATTTTGGGCCTGTATGCCTTCGTTGATCACATTCTGTTCGGCTTCCCTTTGTTCTTCTCCATAAAGGCTGGCCACAATGGCCCGGCGAAGTGAAAATCTTTCTTTCGGTTGCGTGTGGGGTTGATGTGCCGAACGGTTCTCTTCGTCCAAGCGGTCTACCTCCACGTTAATTTCCTGCATGCGGCACTGAATACCGCCTATTTCTTCCTGCTCCTGTGCAGAAAGCATCCTTTTTTCACCTTTAGCTTTATCGGTGATCTCTTTTGAACGCTTTTGAAGTCCTTTTTTCTCTTCACGCAGTTCTGTCGTACTTTTTTCCTTTGGCATAGTCATTTTGTCGTTAAATATTAATACTTCTGTTTAAATTCTCATAGTAGGTATCAAGTTCGTGTTGTGCAATCTCCTCCTCCGATTTGTCAAGGTCTTCTTTTCCTCTCGTATACACGGATGTTTTCGAATAGGCGGCATTATAGACGGGAGATACGTCATAGAGATTGCCTATCTTGTGGATGGTTCTCGTATAGTGTCCGTCCTTGTCCTTTGTCCAAGTGTCCGACTCCACATCGAAACAGAAAGAAGACTGGTTTACTTCCCCGCGTTTGAGATTTTCCAGCAATTCGTCGCCAAGCGGGGTTTTCGGTGCCTCAAACCGATATAAAAGGCCTTTATCGTCCACTCCGAGGGTAAGGGAGCCTTTTCCCTTGTTGGAACGTGCCAAAATGCCCCGGAACTGATCATGGTTGAGCAGTGCGAACACGTCACTTTTCCCGATCACTCCATCCAGTGCGCCTCTTTCTATCTTTTCCGTGAAAGAAAGGCCGTCGGAAGGGGTATCGAACAGCATGGCGTATCCTTCCACCGTTCTTTTTTCGTCGTCTTCGCCTGTAACGTTAATGTTGGAGACGAAATTCCTTGTTTCCTTTTTGTTCTCTTCGTTCATTATTCGGTAGTTTTATCGTCTTTCTTATTAACCATTTGAGTGTCGGACACTTTTTCTTTGATGGCATTGTCCAGAGTCTGCATATTGACTTGTATGAAAGGTTTATCCCCGTTCTCTATCTTGGGTAGATTCATTTCCCTGCGGATCTCATTCGGAGTGGCGGATGCCGTCTGGAACATATTGCGCCAATAACTGGCTTGTGCCGCCTTATCGGTACGCAGAATGGCTGAAGTGTTGAATTCCGCCACTTCCTTTCCCCATTCGGCGGGCATGAATATTTTCCGATTGATTTCCTGTTCAATTTTGGTAATCACGGCAAGGGCCGTATCAGTCAGATACTGCAGTTGCGTGGCTTCTACCGTGGAATAGGATGATTTTGAAAGGTCGAAGGCCTTGACAGGTGAGACGGAGAAAAAACGACAGATATCTACCACATTGAATTGCCTGCTTTCGAGAAGTTGCGAATCTTTCGGAGAGATGGATATGGGCTGGTATTTCATATTCCCTTCCAATATCGTGATCCCATTGGGATGGCCCGTGACCGGATCCGTTCGATCGGACCATGTCTTATAAACCTGGTCTTTCTGTTCTTTGCTCATTCTCGTGCCTTCGACGGTCAAAACCCCGCTTGTGGCCGCTCCGCTTTTCAGGAATCCTTTCGCATGCTCTTCGGATAACGTTGCAATATCGATCGTCTGCCTTGCATGTTCCAAGGTGGAAACCCCGATAATACCGTCGTACGTGAAATTCAGGACATGGATCATATCCTTGGGTTCTACCAGGTCACCGAATCCTGTCACCTTGTATCTTTTCCTTTTGGCACCTTGGTTGTCCGTCACCCATACGATGGAACAGGCAGGCGTTGGGATATAGACCAGCTGCTGGATCGAATTATTCTTATCACGATCGATGTAGGCGTATCCGTTTCCGGTCAGGAGGACGGATGTCATCAGCGTCTTCATGAAAACATATCTGGTCATGTTCTCATTCGGTTCCAAATCCAGAATATAGTATGCCGGATGGTTCCGGTCTTCGGTTTTGAAACCGTCTTTATCTATCTTGTAGGTCTTCAGCGGAAGGACACCGATTGAATCGCTGATCAGGTCCACACACCGATATACGGTACTCAGAAGCATCGGTTTGCTGCGGGAGGACAAGAATGTCGGTGTATTCGAGTTCCATGCCGTGAAATTGTTTATCTCCGTTTTTGTGGCTTTCCTTATTTCATATCCTAAAAATCTCATTTTGCAAGGTTTTACAAGAAACCAAAAAAGTGTCGGACAATTTCAATAGAATGTTCCGTAACGTGGAGAGACGAGATAAATGCCCAGTGCCTCTATCATGGCGATGACGCCATCGATCTTCTTTTCGGCGTGTTGTTTGGACGGTTTGATATTTCCGTTCCGATCCCGTGCCATCTCCACGTTCCTGAAACAGTGGCGGTTGATAAGGTTGTTGTCAATGATCGCTTTATGTGAGAGAAGAAGTCTTTCCATTTCTTTTGTGGGCTTGTTGAAATTCCCGACCGTCTGCGAATAGGGTTCCATCGGAAGCCCTTGGTCGGTGGCATTGATGACAAATTGGGTGGCATTCCATGCATCATAGGCGATCTTTTGAATCTTTACGGTCTTGTCTATATCCATGATGTCATTCAGGATATAATCATAGTCCACGACATTGCCTGGTGTGATGGTTATAAGCCCGCTACGTTTCCAACCGCCGTATAGCTCCTTGAAACGCTTTTCCTGCAGGGCCATTTGCGGCAGATAGTATTTTGTTATGAAATAGCATTCATCTTCGGTGGGAAACATGAAACTGGCGGCGGTAAGGTCCGATGTGGCGGAAAGATCCACACCGCAATAGCAATCCATATCAGCAAATTGTCCGAATGAAAGGTCCTTGGAAGCATCCAGAATATAATGTTCCGGTATCCAGACTTCTTCACTGTCGCACCAAAGATTGAATGTTTTGGTTTTAATGCCCACTTCCTCACTCGGTGAATTCTCGGCTGCCACGACCTGCTTCTTGAGATAGTCCCTTTGCACGGTGATTCCAAGGTTCGGATTTGACTTTTCCCATATGGCGGGATCTTTCCAATCGTCATTTTCATCCTGACAGTAAATGATGCAAAAGAGGGAATCGTTTTCCTTGAGTCCCTTCAATATCTCCGTGCACATGGTCCTGTATTCATAGCAAGGGCCCAGTTTATCAAATCCCGCCGTCGTGATGATCACACCCAGCGGGTTCTCACGCATGGCCTGGGACGATTGGAGAACGTCTTTCAGCCCTGTATTCTTGGCGGCATGGTATTCATCGATTAGATACATGGAAGCGTTGAATCCGTCTAGTTTGGTATCATCCGCCGAAAAGACCTGGAGTAGTGAAATCATCTTGTCAAACTTGACCTTGTCGCGGTATGGCAGGAGGTATTTGCCTGTAGGGTCCAACTCCTTTGAGAACTGAGAGCAGAATTTGAATGCTATTTTCGCCTGGTCCTTTGAGTTGGCCGCCAAATCCACTTCGGCGTCCATTTCTCCGTCGGCAATGAGGTTATACAGACAAATACCCGCGGCAAATGCCGTCTTCCCGTTTTTCCGCGCCATTTCGATATAGACATAGTTGACAAGACGTTTTCCACTTTCCTGAACATAAAAGCCGTATATGGAAGCGATGATGAACTGTTGCCATGGCTCGAGGATGAACGGTTTGCCTGCATGACGTCCCGTGAAATGCTTCAGTGTTTTGAAGAATGAAATGACCCTGTCCACCCGTTCAGGCTTGAATTCATAATCGTCCTCTTCCATCAGACGGAAAAAGCGTTCAGCAGCAAGTCTGACCCATTCTCCACAAGGTATGTTCCCTTCGATGACATCTTGGGCGTATTTTATGTATGGCTTGACCGGCATCAAATAAAGTTTTCGATGGGAGATTTCGTTTCGTCATCCGCTTTCAGGGATTTGATCAACCCCTTGCTTCTGGTGGTGAGTCCGTATTCCTTGGCGAGTTCCAGATATTGCGACCAGCTTTCCCTCATGATGTTCACTTCGGGACGCTTTACCAGTTCGCCTTTCAAGTTTATCATGGTCATTCCACCACCTTCACTGTAGATGATGTCCACGCAAGAGAGATACATGTCATAGGCGATGGCCATACGGCATAAATTCGGAACGTCGCTTTCGGTGAAAAGCCCTTTTTCGTTCATATTCCTCACAAGATCGGTGATTATTTTTCTCGCTTCTTTGTGTTTCAGGCACTTGGGCACTTTGAAGTAGCTAGGTTTTGACATAATTTAAACGCGTTTTTTGAATAAAAACCGTTGAAATGTCCGACAAAAACGTCATTTTAACATTTCGGCTTTTTTGAAAAAGTGCCGTGTGTGTGAAGCGAGGTTTGACGAGGTTTGGCAGCCTTGACGCGTAAAAAAATCACCCCCATACCCCTATCTGACTGGATGGTAGATAGATATGGGGTAGGGGGAGCTTTCCTATGATGCGACGCCAAAAGCCGCCGGATATTTACTGTTTAGATTGTCATTGATGCAAGGTTTATGCCTTGTCTTTCTTGTTGTGTAGCTCTTGGTGGCATCTCTTGCACAGACTCATGAGGTTGTCCATGTCATAGGCCAGACGGTATCTTTCCTGCCTGTCCGTTGCGGTCATGAAACTTACGATATGGTGTATATCCTCAGTGGGTGTTATGATGCCTTTCTTCAAGCACATCTCGCATAGCGGGTTATTAGCCAGCTTCCATGCCCGCAGTTTTTGCCAGCGTTCCGAGTTATAGATCCTGCGGCGTTCCAGGTAGTAGTTGTCACCTGTTCTCTCTTGTCTTCTCTTTGGCTTGTAGATAGTCGGCATAATGAATTTCTTTCAGCTGTTTGCCGTCGTTTATCGTTTGATACTGTATCATTCTGTAACGATAGCGGAAGTAATCGATTATTTCCTTGTCACTCTTCAGGGATGCAGCCTTTTTGTCCTGTGCCACAAATAAGATCGTATCTTCAAAGATGTCTTCATAGGACTTGGAACAATATAATCCGGATTTCCTGTATCCGCATAGTTGTTTAAGTTTGTCGTAGTTTCCGGCAAGGACTTCCATCACGTGGTTGTCCGCCGCCCCTTTCTTTATGCTTCTCATCCTTAAAATAACCGTAACTGTCAATGAGTGTGTCAAGCTCTCTCTTTATCAGTGATCGTACAAGCAAAGACATATTCTTGCAGGTTCTCTCCGATAGTTCATCGAGCATCATCAAGGTATGTTCATCCACACGTATGGAGATTCTCTTACTGCTCATTTCGGTATTGCATTTAGTTATTACAAATATAAACAATTACTTTAATAAATACATATAAATATCTATTAATAAATATATTATTAAATAAAATAGTCGAATGAATGGGCGGAAATAATTATTAGAACTTTAAATATAAATGAGTTACTCTTTATTTTGTTTAGAGATAGGCAGATGGTATACATTGTCAATTAGTGCTATTGTTTACATTGTATTTAACATAGCCATTAACATAATATCTACAAATTCATTTGTTTATTAGTTCCTTTATTCCTTCCTTTGTACAATGAATTATCATTATTATATTCTAAAGTGATAGAAAGGAGATTACAAAATGGATAAATTTATTAAGGTGATCGTAAACTCAATAAGTGGTGTCATGCTTCCTAAAGAAGTTAAAGAGGATAAACTTACTAAGAATATATATGAGGCATTAGATAAATTTGATTATTTTACTATGGATATGGATAAGAAAAATATAAGAAATGATATATCTGTAATAAATAGAGATTTCAATAAATTCAAAAAAGAGGCTGAATCCAAAGCTGAGGCAATGGCACTTTAATGACAAAACGGGCAGAGCAAAATAAAGTCTGTGATAAGGATGGGCATACACTTGAACGCAATACTTATACTGAAGATAACAATTTATTACCCTCAGCTGATGAGTTATCGAGATTAAACCAAGTAGACCCTAGTTTAATTACTTGGATAAAGGATAGGACTACTGAAGAGCAAAATGCAAGAATAAGATTTAATGATAGTAGAATTGATCTAGCCAAAAAAGAATATAAGTATGTACACACTTATAATTTCGTTGCTTTATTTATGGCTTTCATTATTGTAGTACTCTTTTTGGGATTTGCTGGATATTTGATCTTAAATAATAAAGAGACAATTGGTACAATATTCGCAGGGAGCACTTTGGTATTGATAGTCTCTTATTTTCTAAAGACTAAATCCAAAAAATGATTGATGAATTTCGATTAATTCGAAGTACAAACTCTGACTTCCAATTTAATTATATTTGAAACCAATTGATATTATATGGTAAAAGATATGCCGAAATATAAAAATTTAATCAGTGGAGCAGCTACTATCGTAAATATATGTGGTAATTGTTTTCCAGTAAAAAGGAGCTCTCGTCAAAGTGACAAAGAAAATATAGAATCATATTGGAGGAATGTAAGCAAATCTTTTAATAAAGCTATGCCTAATAGTCCCCAAGAAAAATAATTCTATAGTTTCAGAATAAAAAAAGCCGTGAGAGTTAGTCCCACGACTTGCTTACAAAATATCTATGATATAAACTACTCAATCTTTCTCTGCATAGATTAATATATCTATTGATTTATTATTCTATGTATTTCCACTTTAGCACTTTATATTCGGAATTTAAAAGACTCCAACCACCGCAGTATTGAGTTACCCAGTTCGTTTTTCCACTATTGTCTTCCAATAATTGGCACACACCGGTTGAAGTCTTAGCGGTAGTGACACAGATCACACTCTTATCACATAGTGGAAGATCCTTTTGATCTAATTCCAGATCATGCCATTTATTGGAATCCGAATGTCTTTTGGCGCCAGCTATGAAGCTTTGTTCCAACATTGAATGATATTCGTATTCGGACATGTATCCTATATCCAAGACATCATTCTCTCCCGTAATACTATCGGCATATTCTTTAGCTTCTTTCTCTATATCCGTCATTAGCCTTCTATTTCATTGTAAGTGAGGATTACTTTCTCACATTCTATTTGTGCGTGAACATCTTTCCTGAATTCTTCAATATTGTTTGCTATTATATAGCATGGAACGGAAGCAATGATATTGTTTGCATCCTTGCACTCATATTTCGTTATTTGATATTTCATCCTGTTATCCCCCGTTTATAGCCCTAATTTTTCCATTGCTTTCTTCCTGTATTCTTCATTGCAGTTTTTAGGTTTGACGAGTATAATCGTCTTTTCTGTAAGTTTTAATGGAACAAGTTTCTGTTCTCTTTCATTTTCCTTGTTAATCGACTTTTGAGTTTGAGATCCGTTTTGAGTCGGATCATCTTTTTCGATATTATGCAATACCATGTACATGTTATTTTCTCCTCTATTGTTTTTCAATGATTTAAGAAGGTCTTTTATAATCTTTTTAATCAATGCTTGTTATATTTCATTTACAAAAACCATTCCATCTTGTCAGTGTCATTTATAAACGGTAATGGTCTTTTTATTTAAAAAAAACTGTAGAATATATCCCGATATTTGTTGGGAGATTCTATTCATAAGTTTATCGCTTAAAGTATAAATGTTTTTTATTGACATAATGCCTGAAAAAGTAATTATATTACTTTATACATCTTCAGCTTTATTATCCTTATGTCTTATTTTTGTTTTTACAGCTTTTCCGTTAATGGTTTCCACTACGATAATCTTCCGTTCTCGGTAAAGGATGTTCAAATCATTTTTGAGTTCTCCTATTACAGCTCTTTGTAAGTCCAGATAGGGTACATGTGAAGGCTCTATATGCTTGGATATTCTTTCTAGTTGCAATTTTTCAATAAGTTCCAACGTATTCATCATTTTCATACAGTTGTTTTCAAAAGTCCAATATCCTCTTTGTCTCCGTTACTCGCTTTCTTCTTTAGCGTTTGATATTCAACGTATGTAATGCACCCTTTCATTTTTTTGGTGGAAGGCGGTCCTTTATAGCTATTGCATTCTTCGATACTCATCTCTTCCGCTTCCTGAACGCGACACATATCATATCGGCGCATCCAATTCAAGATTATGGGTCCGTCGATACGTCCGTATGACTCACCGAAATAACCCTTTTTTACCATCTTGAAAAACACCTTGAAGTCTTCAAGAGTGTAATACGGATATTCTTCCATGATCAAGTTGATCGTATCGGCCACTTGTATCTCATTCATCGTACTTTTCGTAGAATAGACTTGGATGAAAGAATTTAAAACTTTCACCATTATGGCCTGTATCCACGAAGTGCCTTTTTCCCTTTTCAATTCACCTATCGTGATCTCAGGCGAATGGAAAACGTCCTTTATGCTCACAGGATTGATCGTTTGCCAATATTTCATCGGCCAGTTCTTCAAGGTGCTCACGGCTTGCTGCCTTTTCTGCAGCTGATTGGTAGTATTTTGTTTTAAAAATTGGTTTTCCATAAATTTGAGAAATAATTTCGTTAAACTTTGAATTGATATTTGTCACACTGAAATTTTCAAAGATCCACCCGTCTTTTATCGACGAGAGAAACACGTTCAAGGCGTATAGAAGCGAATCATCATCGTTGGTGAGATTCTTTTTTGAACGGGAATAACTGAGCTTTTTAAGCAGGCCGGACATAGCACCGGCATCTTTGCCGGTCCAGTAGTATTCGT
>Ga0183101_1001431_pt1 | contig 22509 bp, 22 predicted proteins | sample Biomet3_FD_127790 | JGI IMG/M metagenome (GOLD analysis project Ga0183101, IMG submission 127790) | Microbial communities from bioreactor (seeded with sewage sludge) at LBNL, California, USA - Biofuel metagenome 3 | ecosystem: Engineered > Bioreactor > Anaerobic > Unclassified ...
CCGAAAAATATCAAAAGTCATTGATAAAACTTGAACAACAAAGACGAGATCTGATTGGTAGAGTTGAGAAATTGAATCAAGCGGAGGATCCTTCTCTTCTTTTTCAAGATCTCATTTCGTGCGAAAACGAGCTTTCTAGATATTTGCCTATACGTGATCCCTTTTCTTCTGTTGCGATTAAGCCCGAGCAATTTGAAAAGACGTTACTCGAGCTTGAACAAATTAAAAAGGAGCTTTTTGATGGGAAATGAAAAGAAGCCATTCAGAAAGCATCAAGTCACGAGAACGTGCGTTCGCGTCTTTTCCAATTATCAATCGTACAAGGCTTATTTAGCTTCAGATTTTTCCTGTAGATGCGGATATTGTGATATGCCTGACTATTTGACTGATGTCCCCTTTGAAATAGACCACTTCATTCCTCGATCCATCTTTTCGGGGAAAAATGACGAATTGCTTACAAAATACAGCAACTTAGTGTATTGCTGCCCCAGATGCAACAAAAGCAAAAGCGATCAGTTTGATGGCAATGATTTATCAGATAACCCCCGTTTTTATGATCCCGGATCTGTAGACGTGAATAAACATTTTTTCCGTGATAAAGCGGGCCGAATTTGTTCAGACGATACAAAGGGTCGACTTGAAATTGTCTATCTGTCGTTGTACGACCCTTATTATTCTTTGATGTTTGTTCTTGACAATATTAATGAGCTTCTGTCCGAAGCGAAGGCTCAACTTTTCGTCGAAGTCGATCAAAAAAGAATCACATTCTTAACAGAGACAATTCGGCGTCTTTCGGCACTTTTCTTGAACTACAAAAGCGTTCTTCGAGCTATGAACAAAGGGAGAAAAGCATCTTCGTTTGTGTTACGCCTGCAATAAAAAGAAATTCATTAATAACGGCTAGAGAAACGGAGTTGGCCAGCGCTCCCGGGAAATTTTCCACAAAATCTTGGTCTCTATATGTCGGTGTTTCAGATCATTCGATGCCATCCATTTTGAGTTTTGAGTATGGGTTCGAATCTCCAGAAGATAGAGCGATTTTTGCCCACTAAAAAAAGACTAGGAAATATCGGATGTTTTCATGCTTCAAACTGCCTCAAAAAACCGGGAAGCGAAATGGGTATCCGGCCGCAACGGGTGCCAAATTGGGGCCACAATAATGCTTTATCGTTTCTTCGGGTTCCTCCCGCCGACGGGTTTCGTCATAGGATTTCCGTCATGAAACATTGCCGATTGTCGCGAGTTCGGGGTCAAATCCTGAACGTTACCTTGCTATGCTTTTGGCAAGGAGCGGAGTTCATGGAAAGAAAAATCGTCGTCGGGTATGAGGAAGAGACAAACAAAGAGGTCGTTTATGACCCAGACTCATGGCACACGTTTCTCATCAGCGGGCGTGAGGGATACGGGCGGCTTGACCTTCTTAAGAAGCTGACCTTGGGCCTTGTTTGCGGCTCCAAAGCGGAGTTCTATCTTTTCGGCGACGTGTTCTTCACCTTCGTCTATTCGGATGCCGATTGCGGAAAACTCCACGTTTCCTCGGAGAAGGAAAAGATCGTCGCTTATCTTGGCGGGCTGGTCCAGACGATGGAGCAGCGCTTCACACGGCTAGAAGAAAAGGGCTTCGCCACCTTTGGGCAGGCAAACGCGCAAGAGGCGGATCCCGAGAAGACCATCGAGCCGATTTACGTCATCTTCGACGACCTCGACTATTACCTGCTCCGAATCTCGGCGCATGACAGGAAAGCCGGGGAGGCGATCCGGCTGAGCCTGCTGAGGCTGGCCCAGAAGGGCAGGGCGGTCGGCATCCGCCTCATCCTCTCGATGACCCACGCCGATGGGCAGTTCATCGGGGAGGAGATGCGGGGCAACATCCTGAAGCACGCCGTTTTCGCCTTCAAGGAATCGGAAGATTCGCTCGAGGACGACGCCAAGCAGCGCTTTTTGGGGCGCGGCGAGTTCTGCCTCGTCGATTACTTCAAGAACCGAAAGGAGACGCTCTGCTCGCTGGAAAGTTCGGATTCCGCGGAATACGACACCTCGGAGAAGGAACTGTACGAAAGGGTCAAAGAAGCTGCTAAAAGGTGGGGGGACTATACGACTATAATTAGAATCCAAAGGACTTTCGATATCGGGTTTCCGAAAGCGGGGATGTGCTACGCTAGGCTTCAGGCCGAAGGAGTCATCCCTGGAAATTCTCAACGACATGGGCCGAAAAAGTAAGAAAAAGGCCACCCTACTGGTGGTCTTGTCTGGATAACCAACCCGCAAGCTGCATGAGCCTGTAGAGGTGGGTGGCGTCCGGAAGGGACGTGCCGTTCATCCATTTGTAGATGGACTTCTCGCTGGCGTCGATGGACACCGCGAGATCCGGCAGCTCCTGCTTGGATGCCCAGACGAGCTGGCGAATCAGCCTGGAATCGACTTCCATTGTCTGTGTGCCTCCTATCCAAATTCGTGGGTAGTGGTGACTGACTCGCAGGCAACATAATACCAGCAAACCGCGAAGTCGCAAGTGCGAACTCGCGACAATGTATTCGCGAATTCGGGTTGTTACTTCTTGCTTGGGGATTAAAATAATGAGTGTGGAAACCTTTAAAATAGAAAGTGTTGAGATCGAAGGCCTTTATGGGCGGATTAATAAGAGTTTGGTTTTTCCCGATGGCAACATTTCGGTTTTGATAGGCGATAATGGGTTTGGCAAATCGACGATTCTTCGTTTGCTTTCTTTAGTTTTCTCATTTCCAACCGCTCTCGCGGGAAGAGGAGTTGTCGATTCACAGTTATTATTTCTTCGTTCGCGCGGCAGAGACCTCCTCCTTTCTCCGATATATGATTCATTCTTTGTTGGTATAAGGTCCTCCGATGGTTCTTCTGGGACCATTCGCTTTTTTGCTGGCCCTGTCAATGCCCATTCCACTGGTTCTAAAACTCGTTCTTTGCTTAAGATTGATTTTCAAGAGAAAGGCTATTCCAATACATTCTTTCCGCGCTCCCTCGATACCGATCCCAAACATTTGAACGAAGAGGAAATATCGGCTCAGTTGACTCAGGAAGAATTTGATATCATCTCTGCAATGCACGGTTTGGAACGTCGGATATTTTTTTCAAAAAACCGCGGTTCCTTCTCTACAACATTAATTAGAGCCGAGCGAGTAGTGAACAACGATTTCAATTTGCTTGTCAATCAATTAATGTCGCTTGCTCTCGACAACAGTTCGATTACCGCAGATAAGAAAGGAGAGATTTTAAAGCAACTAGAGCCGAGCCAAGGTAAAAAAGAATCTGCAGAATTTGGTGAACTTTTGTATCGCAATCGCTCTGTTTTTGGAATCCGCTCTGTTTTTTCCGACTCACCATCCAAAGCTGACTCTTCTTCCCTTGATATTCGCCCAACTTTGGTCGATGAACTGCTTTTTTCAAAAGGTCCGTTCTTCCTCGGGTATCTTTACGATATGGTTAAATTTGCTGAAAAAGAATTGCTATTTGCTCGTTCTGATACTTTTGATTGGATGTGCAACAAGCTTGACGAACCGATGTGGAGAGAATGCATGGCCCATCCTGATGACATTCAGGACGCAATCGAGAACAGCGATTATATAAAAGGGAAACAACTGAACCCTACTAAGAAACAAACAGCAGAATTCTCTCCCCAATTTTTCGTGGAGAGTCATTGGCGTGAATTGCTGGAACGGTTAGAAACCGGTCCAAGACATCATTTCTTTCATCATTTAAGCGCCGATTGTCGCACCGATGGGCCCATTGACATAAATGATATTCAGCGTTTTTTTAGATCGTTTATCCAAGATACTTCCTATTTCCTCGACCTTGTTTGGTCATACAAAGAGATGAAGTTTCTCTTTGACGTCGTATTCCAAAATGAAAGTTCCCATTGTCGACTAGTTTTCACCGAAAAAAAGATGTTGTCTGTTGAATGGGCGGATGGGCAAATTACTGGGCTTAATACCCTTTCTTCAGGCCAATACAATGCTTTCAAACTTTTTTACGAGGTCTTGATTGGAAGGTTTCGTTCTTCAATGCCATCCTCCATTGTTCTCATTGACGAACCCGAAATTTCTTTGCATATTGCTTGGCAAAAACAGATAATTCCCCAATTGCGATATATTACTGATGCCCTTGGATTCCAAGTGATCGTCGCAACGCAGTCTCCCTTCGTATTGGATGGAGACGAGTCTTTGCTGATTAGAGAAAAGGTATGATTAATTATCAGATAGCCTGCGAAAAACCGCCAACGCCGTTGGCTTCTGGTATTAAGACCCAAGAAGATTTTTGGTCGATAATTGCATCATTTTCTAAAAATGAAATCATTTTCATAACTGAAAGCTATATGGATAAAGACTTTTATGGTTTTATCTTGGATAAATATCGCGGGGATGGCCATATTTCCTTTTCCTGTCAAATCTGGGCCCCTATCGCAGATCCCAAAGCATCGTTTGGGCAAATTACCTATTTGCAATCTTTTTATTCTTTGCCCTTTTTAGCTGCTCCGCCTCAAAAAATGCCCACAGGGCGGGCCGCTGCTTTGAATTTTGTTTATGTCATCCACCAAAAAGGTTTTAAAAATTGTTTTGGAATAGTGGATCGCGATTTAATCGACGCTTCCAACGTTTTCGGGAAACCTCAATGGGAGAATGGGCAATTCGAAAAGCGCAATGATGTCATTCAAACCTGGATCGAAGAAAACCCGAATATTTGTTTTGAAACCGAATGCTGCGATATGGAGACATCAATCCTTTCCGGGAATCCAGCCGTTGTCAGGCCTTTGATTGGCGACTTGAAGGCAGGCCTATCAACTTCAGGGCAATTGTTTGAACCGGCATATATTTCTGCATTAACTAATTCCTGTTTATTGGGGAAGTTTCGGTTTCTGCAGTCGAGAATGATGCGGGAGTCGAAACTCCATGGATTAGGAACATGCTGTCTCGCTTTTTTCAATCGCCTCAAAGAAGACAACAATGAATTTTTCGCTTATGTGGAAAGAGCCCAAAGAAGTCTGTCGTTTGAAGAACTTTGTAGCCAAGCAGGAGTGAGTGGAGATGAGGCGCCGGCTAATACAGAGATTCAAAAAATCTTTCAAGAACAGTTTTTTACTTGTTTTCCATCGATCTCTCCGGAATCCAACGCTTCTTCGTGGGATGATCATCGGACCGCTTGGGCCGCCGGCGTCGTGTCTGAAAACAAAGTTGATTACGGAATAAAGGATTACTGGCGATACTGCAACGGCCATACTGTGCTTAAACTTATTGCCTCTTATCTTGGGGCTCCTTATTTGGAAGATGCCGAAATTACAAGAGACCTAATTAAAAGGTTCAAAAAGAACAAAAATTCGTGGGAACCCGCCAGCCTTGGAAAAACTTTTCGTTGGCTCTATGAAGCCACGGGAAAAATCGAATCATCATTGTCCAAATGATCGAAAGCGATTATCGATGTTGTCGCGATTTCGAGTCGAGTTTTCTCTTCGGATGAGCTATCGTGATTCCATGAGCGGAACCCGTATTTCGAAAAACAAAACGTCCGCCAAGCCCCACCGGAAGAAAGAAAAGCCAGGCGACAAGATCTGGTACGACGTTGAGCAATGGCGGTGCGGCCCCGATGCCTATCAGATCCTGAACGAGGTGATACTACAATCAATGCTTAGGCAAGGCTTTCCCGTCTCTTTTCAAAGAGAAGACGGCGGGCAGGGCGACGCCAAGGTCTACCTGCTGACCCTCCCACTCAGCAAGCTGAAGGAGAACCTCAACCGGCATTATCAAGGGAAGGCAGGGACGGCTCTTCTTCGGTGCCTGGACACGCTCGCGTTCAACGGGGACTCGAGGCTCAAGTTCACCACCGGTGACGCCGACATGGGCGAGAGCGAGAAGGACCCGGCGAAGGGTTACCTTTGCTACCTCTTCTGCAAGAAGGAATCCGCCGATTGCCTCAAAGCCGGTTTCGATGCCTATCTCAAGGAGAAGGGCTACGATTTCGGGGACGAGGTCCGGGAGGTCCCGTTTGATAGACGCAGCGGGGAAGGGCCCGATTCCGTCGATGTGGAGCTTCCGAAGGCTTAAGATAAAGGGAATGGGGGAGGGAATATATGAGCGCGTACATCTATTACGTCTTGCTTCCGCTGAAGGAATACCAAAGAGCCATGACGAGCCTGCCCCACAAGGCGGCGAAGAAATTCCTCGCCGATATCGACACCAAAGGATTGGAGTTCGGCATGAAGGCCAATTTTCTCAGCGATGACGCCGCGGACGTCGGCGACCCCAAGAAAGAGCCGAAGGGCGCCCTCTGCTATCTGTTTGACAGCAAAGCCAACGCCGACAAGATGCTGGCGTGGCTCCATTCGGAGGAGAAGAGGCTCAAGATTGACCTCAACATCACGCCCTACGCCCAGGAGTTCACCGATCCCGAGAGCGGGGAGGCCGTCGACTCGGTGGAGATCGAGACGCCGAAGGCCTGAAAAAAGGGAGGAAAAACAATGAAGGCAAAGATCGATTATTCGTCGGACGAGTTCTGGGCGAAGCAGCGGAAAAACGAGCACGCCGACAAGACGCTCAGAGGCGAGACAATAGGGGAGAAGACGCTTTTCATATGGAGCGTCCAGCACGAATACAACGGTTGCCTCAACGACGACGTCGAGTTCTCCGCCTGGATATGGTCGAACAATATCATCAAACTCGGCTTCGGCTATCTCGAGGTCGAGCTCAAGATGGCCCTCATGACGGCTTATATCCCCGTCGAGGAATCCGACCATTATTTCGCCGAGGAGAACCTCAACGGCGTCTTCAGGGCGCTCAAGGAGAAATACGCCAAGGGGAAGCTGGCGGCCATCTCCCCGCTCGAGAGATGGGTCGACGATTTCCGTTTGTATCTCAAAGGGACCCCGGATCCCGATGGATTCGCCGATTTCTTCAAGAAAGGCCAGCCGCTCTTCGAGGCGGCGGGGCTGGGGAACCAGCCGAAGTTCTTCAAGAACAAGGCCGCGGCCTGCGCCCTCTTGTTCGAGCACGGCGGCTATCAGCCCATGGAGGACCTCCGGGTCGCGTTCCAAATGGACGCGGTGGGGCCGAACTGCTGATGGAGCCCATGATTTCGGACCTTTACTGGTCCTTCATCAAGGAGGCCAAAGGGCTTCGCGGGCATGACCTCCACGCCTATGGGACCGGAGAGGCTTTCCAGTCCCGCTTCGTCGGGAAGGACCTAATCAAAGTCTACGAGGGCGGGGAGTACAAGGCCCAGTTCAAGAAAGCCGATCTGGCGGAGCTGTTCCCTCTCGTCTCGTCCTTCAAGTGGCCGGACAACGCCGATTCCGCGGACTGCCCGAAGGAGCTCGCCGAGGAGATAAAGGGGCTCAAAGGGGATTTCTCCGCCTCAGACGAGGATCTGAAGTACCTTATCCCGCTCGCGATTAGGATCATCACGTTCAAGAACCCCGACGCCAAGGAGCCGGAGACCGTCGCCATTGCCCCGCCCCCGGGAGCGGAAAAGATGAGCGTCCGCGAGCGGAATTGCCTCGACACCCTCCAATACGTGAGGGAGACCGCCAAGGAAGGCACCCGGCGGCGCGTCTACGTCACCAAGCGCTTCCTGGGCGAGGTCAAGGAGATCTTCCAGCCCGAGGACTGGGGCCTCTTCCGCGACCAGTGCCAGGCGCTCGGGGGCTACGACGAGGACAACCTCGTCGGCTACATCAAGAACAAGCAGGGGCACTACCTCACCGCCCATTCGCCCTTCAAGCTTCAGGAATACTACTTCGACGGGCACGGGAACCGCGTCTTCATCATCCGGGGGAGGGATCTCCCGAAAGGCGTGAACGGGCTGGCGCCGGACGACGTCCTCTTCGTCTCGTTCCTCTCGGGGAGCGACCACGACAAGGTGAACCGCAAGCTGGAGAACATGACCCTGGGCGTCTTCTCCGGGATAACGCCGATCGTCTGAGCTTGTCGCGAGCTCGAGTCACACTTCCGATCCCCGCCGATTATGATGTCCTCATAAGCCAATCGCCGTGAAAAACGGCGGCTGGCTGTGAGGATTTTTAAATGAACAAAGCGGAGGCCGTTCTTTTGCTCTACGACAAATTCCGGGACGACCGCGCGGTCGTCAAGGAGGATTTCATGACCCTCACGGGGATCACCGACCTCACCTTCCGGCGCTACGTGGCGGAACTCCGCTGCTATTTCATGGAATGGAGGCCCTACGAGGAGATCGTCTACCGGAAGGGGGACGGCGTCTATTTCCTCAAAGAGACGGGATGAATATCAACCGCTGAACGATGGCGAGATACGATTGGAAACACAATGGAGGCGCAACAAAAAATGAATAAAAGACTCTTGGGGTTAGTCCTGGCTTCGATGGCGCTCGCTTCGTGCGGAGGGCAATCGAATCAGACTTCAACAAAAACGACAGGGAACAACAACGGCGGGACGACAACCTACTCTTCGACTTACGTTCCCCCGACGCCGGCCTACACATTCACAATCGGGACCAGCACGCCGTTTCGTTTCACCTATTTTGGGATGGTCTTCGAGCTGACGAAGTTCTATTGGTCTGAGTATTTTCTCTTCAAAGCGGACCAAGGCGCACGCGCCAATCTCTGCGGCGAAGTCGTCATCAAGCACGCCGGGAGGAAAATTAGCGTCCCATCCGCCAGTTACGCCGATACCGCAGGCATGGTCAAAATCAAAGTGAAAGACAGCAGCGGGGCCGTGGTGGCATCGACGACGGACACCATTGTCACTCCGAGCATCGCGGTAGGCGAAAGTTATGCCGAGACGTCATTCAATTTGATCTTCAATGACGGGCTGCCCAAGGGATCGTATACCCTCAGCCTTGTCAATTGGTGATAGAAAATTAAGGAGATTCCAAAATGGAAATCAAAAGGTTATTTTTCTTCGCATTGCCGCTTTTGCTTCTGTCGGCTTGTGGCCAAAATCAGGCATCGTCGATTGCTCCAAGTTATTCTTCCACGACGCCGGCCTCTTCCGCTCCCGCCGCTTCGAGTTCGAGCGCCTCGAGCTCCAAGCAGGAGCCTGTGGTTGTTTCCTCGGCTGAGCCCACATTCGACTTGAGCATCAAGAGCACTTCGGGAACGATGCAACGGAACTCGGATGGTGCGCAGGGCCGATATTCCTCTTTTGAAGTCGAATCTACGACGAAGGCCGCTTTGGAGGTCTACGTGCAGCTGGCCTTCGACTTCGAACTCACCTCTTGTAGCGAACTCGATGCCTCTGGCTATTGCAAGACCCCGGTTTCTACCGAGATCGTCTTTCGCTGTGGCTCAAAACAGGTCGAGAAATGGTGCATGAATAACAAGATGAAAGTGGGGCAAACCGCCTCAATGCCATTTAACACTTCACTTGCTTATGGTTCCTGGACGGTTGAAGTGGGGGAATATTTCGGTTAATCATTCTTGCCAAGAGTAAGGCGTTTTTAAAGGAAACCTATTTTTAATTTTGTCCGTTGGCTGGGCGATGCCAAAGGGACGATCCTTTCCTACTACTCGCACCTATTCCCCAACGAGGAGAACAGCATCGGGACTTTCTTCACCTTGCGCCCAATTGCCGAGCCAACTTCAGACAGTTCGGGAAATGGAGGAAGCCCAGCGCCAGCCCCGGAACCTGAACCAGATCCCGAGGACAAGGACGACAAGAAGAGCGAAGACGAAGACGACGGCCCCGAGATGTGAATCCCGAAGCCGCCGTTGGTGGTCTCAAATGACTTGATGATGAATCTCTAGCACGCCTTCCCGCGTGACTTCTGACTCATGAAAGGAATGACCGTCTCTGTCGGTGATCGCCGCCAGAGGCAAATCGGTTTCTGGGATCCTGGCCAGCATCAAAGTGTTGGCATTGGCGTTTACACCATCGACCCAGATGCCGGTTGTCGAGGAATAGCTATCGACGATGAACTTGCCTTTGGCCTCGTAGGTGTAGGGGAGATTCCCTCCTTTGAAACAGCCAGGGCTAAGTTCGATTGGGCATGGATCCTCGACATAAAAGGACATCACCCTTTCCATCGAGGCATTGAAGCCCTGCCACATTTCTTCCCTGACGCTCTCAAAAACTTTGTTGGCGTTGGCGACCCGTTCGGCAACTTTGTCGGTCTCGAGGAGCTTCTTGAAGCGGATTTTGTAGGAGATCTCGATTGGGCGGGCAAACACGTTGTGGGGGATGGCGGCGAGGCAACGGCGCACCCTCGAAAGGTGCCGCTCCCGCTGATCGGTGTCCACCAAGGCATCCGCCCAGCGCTCGAAGACGTCGCAGAAATCATCGAGAGTCAGCGGCTTCGTCTCGTGGAAATAGTCCACGTCCTCCTCGAAGAGATTGCCGTGGAAGACGGCATTCCTCAGGAAATGAATGTCATTCCGGAGATAGCGGTTCTCGTCGCCTGGAAGGTAGTTCGCCTCGTCCATGAGCTCGACGATGTTCCCGTTCAAATGCTTCATGTAATCCTCTTTGCCGAGGTATCTCGCCTTGATGGCGTCGGCTAATTCGGCCTCGGTGTCGAGGAAGAAGTTTCCGGCGTCCTTGAAGAATTGCGAGCAGAGATAACGGTATTGCTGGGGATTGAGGATCGTGCTGGGGTAGCTGGTGTCCTCGTGGGGAGGGCAGATTTCGTTGATCAGCATCGGCGCGAGTTTCCCGGAATAGGGCCTCATCTTGATGCCCTCGGGGCCGAAGCTCTCGCGTTCGCTGACGAGGGCGAAGGCGGCATCGTGCATCATGATGCTCGTCGCCATCGGGCTGATGATGAGGGCCATCCCGAAGAAGGTGATGTGTCCTTCGTTTACGGAAGTCCCTTCGGAGCGGAACGTGTCCAAAACCTTTTGGATTGTCGGGGTGACCTTCGGGGTCTCCCAGTGCGCGAGGTGGGTGTTCAACCCGCGAAGTTCGACGATGAAACTCAGATATTCCCTGACTTCGTCCGATGCGTAATGCTCAAAGAAGAGATAGCGGTTGCGGAAGGAGCAAACCTTCAGTTCATCCATCCCGAGGATGTCTTCCTTGGTCAGGCTCAGCCCAGTAGTCTTTCGGAGGTTGTGCTCGACTTTGGCAAGCAGGGCCCCGTAAATGGTCTTGATGGTGGCGAGATCCTGATTCCGGGAGGAATCGTGGATCAGGTCGAAGTAGTAGCGGTCCACCTTCACGTAGAGGCTGGAGAAAACGGCGGGCGTGTAATTCTTGTTCGGGCCCCCTCCGGCGTAGGGGTCGCTGATTCTTGGCGGCTTGTTCATACGCTCATCCGATCCTTTCTTTGATGGCATCCTTCATGAGCTCGACCCAGATTTTGCTCCAGCCGACCCATTGGAAGATCCGCGCGTATTGCTTGGGATCCTTCGGGGCATTCGCGAGTTGCTTGTCCATGACGTCCAGCATCTTGTCGGCGAAACCCTTCTTGAAGGATTCGTCGGCCCCGTAGGCTTTCAGCAAAACAATCAGGTTATCGAGAATCTTCTCGTTGTCCCTCGTGTAGTCCCCGATGTTGAGCCAGGTCCAGGCGAGATAGACGAAATCCTCGTATTCCTCACCAACGTGGGTCCCGTCCCAGTCCGTCACGCCAACCAAGACATCTTTGTCGAAGACGGCGCTCATTCCTGAGAGGCTGCCATGGCAATAGACTTTCCCATTGGCGAGGGTTTTGCCGGAGATTTCATTGATCTTTCGAAGGAATTTCACCGCTTGGAGGGTTCGTTCCATCGGCATCGTGTACATGTAGTAGGCGCTCTCGCCAGGGAAATAGGTGAAGTAATCCAAGCCATTTTCCTGCTTGATGAGCCTCGGGGTCTCTTTGACCCCGTTCTCTTCCATGAGTTTCAGGAACGTATATTCGGCTTCATTTCCGCTGGTCCGCTTTACGACTTGCCCGTCGATGATCCGGCTGTCGCCCGAAGCCAAAGCATTCGCAAGGGGCTTTTCGCGGAATTTGACCCGGTTGATCTGGTCATTGATCCAGGCCAATTCCCGGGCGAGGTCAGGCGAGAGGTCGATTTGCTCGGTCAGGCGGTAGGTGAAGAGATCGCCGATGTAGGCCCTTCCGCAGCTGATGGCCCCGGCTTCGTTGAGTGTGATGTCGTTTTTCTCCTTCTCGCTCATTTCTTCGAGCTTGGCGATCCTGTCTTCGTTGAAGAACTTTCCGAATTGGAGGATTTTCTCAAGCTGGGCCTGATATTTAACCGGGTCGTGGAGCGCGTAAACCAGAAGTTCGCTGAGGCAGGGGGCACAGAGACGGAACGCCTGCTGGCTCATCCGGCTCTCGGCGATGTGGGGGTTGAGTTCCTTGAGGGTGAACTCCCTGTCCTTTAATAAGGAAGCGAGGATATTCTTGGTTCCGAGCATGGCCGCAAGAGCGTCCGGGTCGTCGAATATCGTTGACCCTCCATCCGAACCTTTGAGAACCTGGTAGGGGTTGAAAAGTGACCAAAACAAAGGCTCATCATCCTTTTCGCAGATGAGCAGGAGTGCTTCTTTGCAGGCTTGGTTGGGACCTCGGGACGACATGACATCGCCGATGAGGGTGTTGCAGTCGAAATAAAGGGTAATGAGCTTCTTGTCGACAAGATAGCGAAGCCCTTCGATAGCCTTGTAATCGAAAATGTAATCGAGGATTGAATTGTCGTATTCGTCGTAATGCTTGATGACAAGATTTCCGTGAGATTCCTCGGCGCCTAAGTGAGCGAAGGATTCGTAGTCTCCTTTGTAAGCGGCGTAGCGGAGCCCTTTTTGGGCGAAGTTCTTGTCTTGGTCGGTTCCGTCGACGATGTACCTCCAAGAGGTGTGAAGCGTCCGCTCAAGCTGAAGGATTTCATCGACAGAAAAGTCCCTTTCTCCTGAGAGTTTCTTGGAAAAATTGCCTTTTTGTTTCTCATATCCTTTATAAGGGTCTTGGCCGGATAAGCGGAGCATTTGCCTTAAAAGTTCGCCTTGGGTTAGCTCTGCTTCGTGAAGAAGCTGATCTATTCTATTTTTTCGATTTTGATTTTGGTCCATATCAATTGACCTCCTACGCTCATAATAAACGGCCCCTTTTCCTAGGTCTATTAAAAGTTGTCAAAAAATAAAATAAGTGTTGTCAAAAAAATAAAAAATAACCTTTCTCTGGTTTTTCGGAATTTGACAACAAAACCGAAAAAAATCGATGGATACTGAACGTTGAAAATGATTTGTCATGAAAACGGCTATGAAAATGAGAAAACGGAAATCAGTAAACTTTTATCGGCATTTCTGGTGCAAATCTGGTGCAAAATTATTTACAATCATAAGAAAAGCGCCTATGTTGTCGGCGCTATTTTATAAAATGGTCGGAACGGTGGGAAGATAAATCCATTTTTGCTTCTTAAAAAGACTAGGAAATATCGGATGTTTTAATGCTTCAAACTGCCTCAAAAATCCTAGAGATAGAATGGGTATCCAGCCGCAACAGGTGCCAAATTGGGGCCAAAAATTAACAAGCAATTTCTTTTTGGCTTTTTGGATTTGTTTTTTTATGTTTTTATACTTTTTAAGTGGAGAAGTTTTCTTGTCTAACAATTGTTTTTCTTCTTTTGAAGTCGGCGTTTTCGAAAAAGACCCCTTTTTTCGTTGATAATATGAATTGAATAACAATTACTCGAATTTTTGCCTTATGTAACTAATGAGAGATTTTGTGGCGTCGTTTCTTAAATTATCAGTTGCTTTTCCTACCTAATCTTATTAATGGTGCAAATCTTTCCGATTCGTTGAAAGAACGCTTGGAGATTTGTGAGCGCTTCTTGCATTTCTCCCGAGTAACCGAAGGCTCCTCGATTTTCGTTTTCGCTTTCTTCCGCATAAACTTTTATTTCAGGTTTGGAAAAGAAAAGGTTTGGGGCTTTTCTTTCTTGGGCTCGCTGTTGCCCCGTAATCAAAATCGGGTCTTGATAAGCAATTGTTCTTTTTTCCGTCCAATTGTCTGAATTCATGTTGAAAAAGCCGATTAGGAGTTTGCAATAGACCCCTTCATGGTATTTGTTTTCTTTTTCCTCTTCTAAATAGAAAAGATCCACTCTCCGAAGCGTGCTGACTTCAATTTCGTATGAGTATTTGTCTATATCGCCAAGGAGGCCAGATCCGTTTTTGAAATTTAGTATTCTGGTCTCGTTCGTTTTGTACATTTCAATTTCTGTTTTGTCTTGGGCGCCAATCCCGAACTGGATCTCAATCGTCGTTTTGTAATCCCCGTTGCTAACTCTGATCATGTTTTCGGCCTCTTTTTGACTAATTATATTAAAGATACATCCTTCTTTGTTCTCTTTTTGATATGCAATCCCTTTTTTCTTTGTTTTGCTTAGGAATTTTGTGTTTCTTGTTTTGACTCGTTTTATAATCAAAGTATGGAATGGGGTTTGCTGATTGCATTTGTGGTGTTCCTTCTTATTGTTGCTGCTATAGCTGACGCTTTACACGTTGCTTTTGAACTAATATTGGGCGTAATCATCGGCCTATTCTTACTTGGACTTTTGATTTGGTGGCTTGTTACGAAATATTCTGAGCATCATCCTTCTCACCCCAATATATCGGCTTCTACGCCAACAAGTTCTTCTCAGGCCCCCACAGAAACCAGCCAAACGCATCCAAACCCCGTTCGCTCTAAACCAATGGTTCATGAGGAACGTATTTCACAGCCTTGGGGAGATTCTAAACCTATCGTTGGGTCGTCTCAGAAATACTCATTAGATTCGTTCGATGAAATCAAAAAGATAGAGTACCACGAACTATGCCCATTCGTATCTTCGGACGTTTTAAAAAGCATGGTGGCACGTGAAAGCACGTTCGACAAAGGCATGGATTATTTTCAATATAATTACGTTGGCCGCGTAGAAAAGAAGGGTGATACTTTTAGCGGACTTGTGAAAAGCCATGATGAAAGTGCCTATTTTGTTACCGTGAAGGTAGCAAATGGACAAATAGTTTCTCACGCATGCAATTGCCAAGCCCATGCAAAATATAGCGGTCCATGCAAACATGTTATTGCCCTTGTTTTGAAAGCCAACACAGGAGATTTTACAAACGATGACGGCAGATGAAAGGACGTCAATTTTTCTCAAGAAGAAATTTTACTATTGGTTTGGCTTTTATTCGAGGCGAATGGCGGCTGATCGAAAACGTTCGTTGCCCCGATTCTTCTTTTTGCGAGTTCAAAGAATGATTCGTCTTTTTCGATTCCGACGAACTTTCTTCCGAACCTTTTTGCTGCTACACCGGTCGTTCCGCTTCCCATAAAAGGATCTAGGACAACATCGTCTTTTCTCGAGGATGCTAGTACTATGCGATTTAGCAGAGCGATGGGTTTTTGGGTTGGATGATATCCAAAAGTTTTTTCTTCCATTTGAACGGCTGGAAGGTTCCAAACGTCGTGCATCTCTTCGCCATTGGCATCGAACATCTCTTGGTAATTGAAATAATGATTTTTATCCTTTCCCGCCCAAATAATCATTTCGTATGAAAATTTGAACTTATTCTTATAAATCAGCGGCGGGGGATCGACTTTATGCCAGATAATCATGTTGATGAGGCGAAAGCCGATTTCTGACATCGCCTTTTGAACGTCGAAAATGTTATGGGTTGTTCCGCTCACCCAGATCGTCCCATCTGGCTTCAAAAGGCGAAAGCATTCAGACAGCCATGTCTTTGTGAATGCGCCAATATCGGCGCAATTGGCTTTTTTGTCCCAGTCTCCTTTATCGACCGAAACGACCTTTCCGTTATGGATACTAAGGCCACCATTCGAAAGGAAATACGGGGGATCAGCAAAAACCATGTCTACTTTTCCTGATGGCATCTTTTTCATCTCTTCAATGCAATCTCCACAATGAAGCATAAAACCTCCTTGTAGAAAAAGATTCCGAAAAACTTTCCCTACACTTATATATAGTGGGGAAAAGGCGATTTCTGCCCTATGAGTTTTTGGAATAGCTTAAAAGAGTCGACAGATTGTGGGAAATATTTTTTTATTTAAGAAGGAGATCTGACAGCTTTCCGGTCGAAAGATCATTTAAATTGAAGATGTTTGCGAAAACGTCGAACGTCTCCTTTAAGTTATTTCGGGCGGATTTCCATCCGGCTCCATCAGTGACCCAAACAAATGTGAAATTTGGGATCCCTTTGGATTCTTCAGCGAGTTGCTTGTAGCTTCTCGCCACCTCGTTAAGTTTTGATCCGCCGCTTCCATAAGAATTGGCTTCGATGCCGAAGACTCTGCCGTTGTGGTAAACCACGAAATCGAATCTCTTTGTCGCTTGGCCGTTATTGGTCAAGGTCGAGAGGTGGACGCCGAACCTGCGTTCGCAGTCTTCGGCGTAAAATTCTTTGAAGAAGTCCTGGTTCTTTTTTAAACCCAAGGAGGCCAAGTGATGTTCGACCACATTTTCCATCAAATCACCGCCGCGGTTCTTACGAGCGTTGGTGTTTAACCCAGTCTCTACCCCAAGGACATAATCAGGAACGCTGCGAACGAGATGCTTCTCGAAAAGGCCAAAGAGGCCTGTTTCTCGTAAGAAATAACAATATTGATCAAGACTCACGTTGGGCCGGTCAAAGCAATAGGCGACATGGCCTCTATCATCGGTGGCATCGATCTTCATTTCGCGAACCGCAAGAAGCGTGGGAATGCATTTAAGAATTGTCGGGTAAGCGGTGGCCAATTTCTTAAATTCATCCTCTTGATTGGGCTTTCCGATGAGAGAGTTAATGAGGTTCAGTTCGTACTCGTATTCTTTGGCGTTTCGATAAACGGTTTCGAAATCGATGTAGTAGTGGTAGTCGTAGATGTTGTCGATAAACGTCTTAAACCAAGTATCAAAATCCCTCATATTTGGCCCCCTTACATTATTTTCCCGCGGAATGCCGCAGTTGAAACCACCTTGGATATATCAAGTTCGTTCGATGGCTTCAGCAGTTCATCAATTATTTGTCCAAACATATAGGCATCCTTCATGTTGGTTTTTTCTTCGGTCGCAAGTAATACGAACAAAGCGGCCACAAAAGTCATTGGAAATTCGCCATATTTGTTGAGTTCGCTCGAATTGGCTTCTAAGCCAAAATAATCTTGGCTATTAAGATAGGAATCGACTAAGCGTTTTACATGGTCGTAATCATTGTCTTCTAAAGGAAGCGCTTCCGCTTCCCAAAAGCTTTTGCATCGTTTGAGAAAAACATCTGTAATATTTGGATTGCCTTGCTTTTTAAGAAGAAGATCAATCAGCCAGTGAAGATGTTTTGGAGTCCTCTTGTAGTGCGTATCTGGGTTGTAGGGGCCATTGTATTTCATGAGAATGTCGTGCTCGCTAATTGCGCCTGGAAAAACGAAAAGCTGGTAGCGGCCGATGAGAATTTCTGCCGCCGCGGTCACTCTTCGTTTGTTGCCTTCCGTATTTGGCTTTTTGACAAGCGTCGTTTCATCTGACCGGATAATTTGTATATTTTCCATCACGAATATTATAGGGACGGTAATTGAAGGTTTCGAGAAAATACATTTTAAAAGAGTTTTTGAGGCAGGGATATATATCGTTTTTTGGTGATGTCTAAATATGTTTTCTCCATTTCGATGCCAATGTAGTTTCGGCCCAACGAAAAAGCGGCAACGCCTGTTGTACCGCTCCCATTAAACGGGTCTAGAACCACATCGCCTTCCTTAGTGGAAGCTAACACGATTCTTTCAAGTAGCGCAAGTGGTTTCTGCGTTGGATGGTGTCCGCATTCTTTCTCGCTCTGTGACGGCAACTGGATTTCCCAAACGTCTTTCATTTGTTTTCCGCCGTTTGTCTCCTTCATCAAATCGTAGTCGAAGTAGTGGTTGCCTTTCTTTTTCTCAGTAAGCTGTTTCCTCGCCCAAAGAACCGTTTCGGTGGAGTTGGTGAAACAACGGCAGGCAAGATTCGGGGTCGGATTTGGCTTTACCCAAGTGATGTTGTTGATGATGGAAAAGCCTTCCAATTCAAGCGCTACCCCAACCGAATAGATGTTGTGAAAGGTCCCGCTTATCCAAATCGTGCCATCGTCTTTTAGAACTCTTCGGGCTTCTTTAATCCAAAGCCGATTCCATTTGAGTTTTTCGTCGGGATTCATTCCCTTGTCCCAATCACCTTTGTCCACCGAAACTTGGCGACCGGATTGGCAGGAAACGCCACCGTTGCTCAAGAAATATGGCGGGTCGGCAAAAATCATGTCAATGGATTTTTCGGGAATCCTCTTTAGAAGTTTCGTCGAGTCGCCTTTGAGCAGGCAAAAGCCTTTTTCCTCAAAGAAGACTTTCTTCTTCTTAAAGCCGTCCATCTCAATAATTTGAGACGAGGACCTCTTCTACGTCTCCCCTCCCCGAAGCATCACTATTAATCATTCGTTTGGCTAAAATAACGTGAATCTTATATTCCTTATATAAATCGTTAATAAGAGGGGTGTTGTGGTTACTCAGCAGGCATTTGACGCCCTTTTCACTTAGACGGCGGTAGACAGAAGCCAGTCTCTTTTGCTCGTCCGGTCCAAACCCCGTTCCAGTATATGCGGTGAACCCATCGGCTTTATAGACATCATATGGAGGATCGAAATAAACGAAGTCCCCAGCCTTTGCACTCTCGACCGATTTTTCGAAATCACCTTGCAAGATTTGAATCCCGCCTTTGGAAAAGTAGGAGTGAATGGCTTGGAGATTGTCTCGGTCAAATGTCACAACTTTCTCTTTCTTTCCCGAAGGAACGTTGAAATATCCCTTAGCGTTGACACGGTAAAGGCCGTTGAAGCAGGCTTTGTTTAAATAAACCATCCGCGCGGCGCGAACATAAGAGGGAAGGTTCCCGAATCCGGGGTCTCTGTCCATGGCTCGAATCTGCATATAGTAGTCTTCGCTATGTTCTTGTTCGTGTTCTTCCAGAAGAGTTATCAATTTTTGGTAGGATTCATCATCGGCTAGGCAGCGGTAAACATCGACGAGTTCTTCGTTAAAATCATTAATAGTCGCCGAAACGGGGCATAGCGAGAAAAATAATGCGCCGCCGCCGACAAAGGGTTCAAAATAATGGTTCCAGTTTTCAGGGAGTAACCCATTGATTTTGTCGAGAATTTGGGTTTTTCCGCCAGCCCACTTAACGAAAGGATGCATTTCATATCTTTGGTCGATATGCATATCCGGAACCAAAATCTTTGGTTGGACTTGTAGGGCTTTAGCCAGCCTTTCGATGGTGTCCAAAGTGACATTGATTTGCCCGTTTTCTATTTTTGAAATTTGCCCACGCTCTATCCCCGACAAAGTGGAAAGTTGTTCTTGAGAAAAAGAGTGGTTTTTCCGAGTTTCCTTAACGATGGTTCCGAATTCTGTTTGGAGCATAAATATCCTCGAGAAAACAATATACTAAATGTGGGTTATAGTACACAAAAACTTGATATTTTTGATAGCTCGCCTTTCGTGGCTTAATATTGTGTTATGAAAAATCCAAGAATTGCTTATGTTTTGCACGGCCGAACTAGAGAATCGATTCACGAGGAAATTATCAAATTATTTTTGGCTGAGCAGCACGGGCCTGATGCTCAGGGAAAGAAAATGGAATATGAATATGAAGTGGATTCTTTTGGAACTTACAAGATTATTCTTCAAAGGCCAGCTAGACTAAATCACGGTATGGATTTCCTGATCACCACCGATCCATCTATAGATTTTTATCGTTTTAAAAAAGGCACCTTTCGTGTGGTTCCGGCGCAAAAAGATATTTTCGATTTCCTTTTGCAGGCGAAAGACTCCAATGGAGTTGACTATTCTCAGATAAAAGATGTGATTCACCGTTATTTAAATTGCGAGCAGTTTGCATTGCCAGTTTTCAATTTTTTCTTGGAGGATAAAAACGGAAATAGTTTTCCGATCGAAGTCGTTCTACTTCTTATTAAGTGGTTTTTTATTGAACAAGATGTCACATATTGGAATTACACCGGAAGGGCGATGCTTTTCAAGGCTCTTCAGGAACAGGGTTTGGCTTGATGAGCGAATTGGTCGACATCAAAAACAAAATTGGGACTTTGTCAGCGATTGATTATCAGGTACTTTGCGATTCCATACTGCACAAGCTCTACCCAAACTTGAAATCAGTTTCCTTTGGATCTTCCGGATCGGCTAACAAAACAGTAAAAGGGACGCCAGATTGCCGCTTATACGACGAAAAAGGCAAGGCCTATATTTTCGCACAATATTCATCCTCAAAGACAAGCTCCAAAAAGAAAATTCTCTCTGATGTTAAAAAATGCCTCGATCCAGCCAAAACAAAAATCCCAGTTTCTCAAATAAAGAAAATTATTTTTTGCGACAACGCCGAGCATCCTTCGGCCGATTATCCAAAAGAAGCTGAGGTTCTTTGCCAAGCGAATCATATCGAGCTCGAAGTATTCGAAAGAGACGATTTGGCCTTTTTGATCAAAGATCGTTACCCGAGTTTGGCGAGTGAGTGTCTTGGATTGGAACTTTCTAGCGGCCAAATATTGGACATAGATGAGTTTATAAAGACGTACGATTACCCGAAGACATCAGCTAAATTGGATACCGATTTTGTCGGAAGAGAAAAGGAACTTGATTCGGTTGAGCAAGGTCTGGCAAATTCTAATTGCGTTGTCGTTGCTGGTTCACCCGGCGTTGGCAAGACGAGACTCGCCATCGAAGTGTGCCGTCGTTTCTCACAAAAGAACGGCTTTTCATTCTATTGCATAAAGGACAAACATCTTTCCCTGGCAAAAGATTTTGGAAAGGTCTTTGAAGATGGAACGCCTCTTTTGCTTTTGATTGATGATGCTAATAACCTAGCCCAGCTCGATTTCCTCATCGGCGAGACGATCGGTTATTTGTCTCAAAATAGAAAGGTTAAAATCGTTTGCACGGTTCGTAACTATGCTTTCGAAGACGTGTCTCGGAAGTGTAAGTTGCTAGATCCCGTCGTGGTTTCCATCGGCGCTTTAGACAATACGTTTATTGAGTCTATTGCGAAAAATACTTTCGGAATTACAAACCCTCTTTATTTAGAGCGAATTGTCAAAGTTTCTAAAGGGAATCCACGCATCGCATATTTGCTTTGCGCTATTGCCGTCAAAGAGAACAAACTCAACAGCATACGAGATGCTTCCGACATGATGGATGATACCTATGCCAACAGTGTGCGGTTGATTGAAGAGAGCAATCAGGATGGCTTTCTTTTTAAAACGGCCGGCATTATCGGAATCTTTGGGCCTGTTCGGCTGGACAAACCAGAAAATCTTTCTGGAATTTTCCATATAGTCGGAATTACTCTTGATCAATTTAAAGAAGGATGCAAAAAACTAAACGACATCGAAGAAATCGATTATCCAAAAGAACAAGTTGCGATGTTTTCGGATCAATGCCTCGCCGCCTATATTTTGAAAAAGACACTTTTTGATGATCATGAGATCCCTCTTCTCCCCTTTCTTGGGAAAGACTTTGGGATTTATCGAGAAAAAACAGTAAGTGCCTTGAACAATGTTTTTTCTACTTACGGGAAACCGGAATACCACGCCTTCCTGAAAGATCAAGTTTCTGAGGCCTGGGAAGAAATGGAACGCGCGAATGTTCCGGTTTCACAAGAATTTATAGAAGCTTTTGGCATCATGTTTCCCGAAAAGACGATTTCCTTGTTGGCCGATTACGTCGCGAACATGCCAAAACCTTATTTGCTTGTTCCGGAGGCCGATTTCAAATATGAGCAGCCATCAATATTTCCATTGAAAATCTGTAGCCAATTGATCAAAATTGGCAAAGCAAAACCCGCGACTCAAATCCTTGAGAGTGTCATTACAAGGTACCCCGAAATTCATAATCAAGTAATTGGATCCATCATAGATGGCTTTTCGTTAACTTACGAAGATGTCGTTAACGGCTTCGGAGTTCAAAGGAAGGGCCTGGCTGATATTTCGGGTCTTCCCTTTTCGGAAGCCATGCAACTTTTACTCGGAAAATTGCTTGAATATCTTTTGAAGTTTGACTTCGAGGAAAACAGTTTTGAAGGTCGAGATTTTCAGATTCGCCAATTCTCTCTTCCAAGCAGCAAAAATGCATTGGCTTTTCGCAATGAGTGCTGGGATTTTCTTGCAAAAATGGAGGCGCCAATCCAAAGCCAAGTAGTTTTGTCTTTTGCTAAGGAATACCCCAATCAGGCTAAAGGCCTTTACGAAAACGATGTTCGCCATGTCGAACAAATTGCGCCTCAAATCGGAACTTCGCTGTATTGTTCAATCATCAAAAGAGAAATTTCTAAGGTCATAAAAATATCAAAACTGGATATTCACATGACAATGGCAACAAAGGATTCCGACGATTCATTTCTTTCTTCCCTGGAGCCCCAAAGACATTCAGACGATTGGCGTAAAGAAGAATCGGAATGGATGAGTTTCTTGGGAAGACAATATGAAACCTTGGGCAAAGAAGATTTCATCTCTCTCGTTTCTAAGTGCAAGGAATATCTAAGCTATTTCCCTTCTAATAGTTATCAATTACTTGAAATCCTCT
>Ga0183101_1000020_pt2 | contig 22480 bp, 22 predicted proteins | sample Biomet3_FD_127790 | JGI IMG/M metagenome (GOLD analysis project Ga0183101, IMG submission 127790) | Microbial communities from bioreactor (seeded with sewage sludge) at LBNL, California, USA - Biofuel metagenome 3 | ecosystem: Engineered > Bioreactor > Anaerobic > Unclassified ...
TCCAGCCCTTGTCATCCGGTCTCCGGTTCGCCGATTTCAGCGGGGACTCAACACCCGTGCCACATTCAGGCGATGAAGAAGGTTGAGGGAGCGTGAGTCCGGCTGAAAATCGCCGAAGCGTTTCCTGGAGGCCGGGACGAGGCGCAGGGATGCCCGACCCGAAGCCGGAAGGAATAAGCTGAGGGTACCGCGAAGCGGCGATTTTCTTTGCCGGGAGACGGGATTGTTAAGGGGGCGCGATAGCCCCCTTAACACGTTCACCGCAGCGGATTATGCAGGTAGCAGGAATGTCTGAGTGAACGGAACGATACCACTGAAATAGCAAAGTGCCATGCCGAAAACGCCTTAGCGACGAACCGCAATCGCTTCGATTTCAATCTTCACGTCTTTTGGCAGACGCGCCACTTCCACGCAAGAGCGCGCCGGGAAGGTGGCGTTGTGCTCGGTGAAGAACGCTTCGTAAGTGGCGTTAACGGTCGCGAAATCGTTCAGATCTTTAACGAATACGGTGGTTTTCACGATATCGCCCACTTTCAGACCCGCAGATTCAACGATAGCCTGCACGTTTTCCAGCGACTGACGCGCCTGAGCGGCTACGTCTTCCGGCACTGCGCCCGTTTTCGGGTTCACCGGGATTTGGCCAGAGGTAATAATCATGCTACCCAGATCAACGCCCTGAACGTATGGGCCGATAGCCGCTGGTGCATTTTCCGTCGCGAGTACTTTGGTCATGATTTCTCCAGAATAACAGCTGATTAAATGTTCCCGGCCATTATAACAGCCGGGATTTCATTACCAACCTCAATTAGTTGGCCAGCACCACATAATGAGAAAACTCTTTTTCGCAGTATTTGCATTTGAGTGCGATGTCATCAGCGCGTTTTTTCACTGCAAAGCTGGAGGCAACCGGCTCAGCATGACTGATGCAGTTGCTGTTTGGGCAGACCAGCACGCTTTCGATGCGCTCCGGCAGGCTCGGACGGGACTTGCCGACCACTTCATACTCGTCGATGCGGTTCACGGTGGCGTCCGGCGCATACAGCGACAGCTGGTTAACCTGCTCGTCGGTCAGGAAGGTATTCTCAATCTTGATCAGGTCTTTGCGGCCCATTTCGCCCGACGGCAGGTTCAGGCCGATGGTGATGCGCTGGTCGGTTTCGGTCAGTTTGAACAGCGTCAGCAGCTTAAAGCCGACCTGCGCAGGGATATGGTCGATCACGGTGCCACGTTTGATGGCTTCAACCTGGAGTTTGTTATCGTGTGTCATTGTCGTTTCCCCTTACAGAGCCAATTCGCGATTCAGAACCAGTGCCAGTAACGCCTGGCGGGCAAAGATGCCGTTTCCGGCCTGCTGGAAGTACCAGGCGTGCGGCGTTTTATCCACGTCTGTGGTGATCTCATCGATGCGTGGCAGCGGGTGCAGCACTTTCATGTTGTCGCGTGCGCCTTCGAGGTCGCTGGCGCGCAGCACAAACTGCGCCTTCACGTTGGCGTACTCGGACGGATCCAGACGCTCTTTCTGCACGCGGGTCATGTAGAGGATATCCACGTTGCCCATCACGTCTTCGATGCTGGCGTGCAGGCTCCACGGGATACCTTTCTCGTCCAGCATGTCGAGAATGTACTGCGGCATCGCCAGCGCATCCGGGGCGATGAAGAAGAAGCGGTTGCCGTTAAATTTCGCCAGCGCCTGGGTGAGCGAGTGGACGGTACGGCCATACTTCAGGTCACCGACCATCGCGATATTCAGATTTTCCAGACGTCCCTGGGTTTCCTGAATGGTGAACAGATCCAGCAGGGTTTGCGTCGGGTGCTGGTTCGCCCCGTCTCCGGCGTTCAGCACCGGAATGCCGCCGGAAAACTCGGTCGCCAGACGTGCCGCACCTTCCTGTGGGTGGCGCATCACAATAGCGTCAACGTAGGTACTGATAACTGAAATGGTATCCGCCAGGGTTTCGCCTTTTTTACCCAGCGACGTGTTGCTGCTGTCTGAGAAACCCACCACGCTTGCGCCCAGGCGGTGCATGGACGTTTCAAAGGAGAGGCGGGTGCGGGTAGACGCTTCAAAGAAGCAGCTCGCAATCACCTTGTGCTTCAGCAGCTCCGGTTGCGGATTCGCTTTCAGTTTTGCCGCGGTTTCCAGAACCAGTTCCAGCTCTTCGCGGCTGAGGTCGTTTATGGAAATGATGTGTTTTTGATAAAGCGGATTCATGTTTATCTCCTGACGCCGGGCAAAAAAAAGCCCCTCAAATGAGGGGCTCTGGGAATAGATTGTGCAACGGGAAGAAAAACGGCAGGCCAGCGTCTGATTTCAGACGCGGTAAGACGTTATGTCGTACACGCTTGACCATGCTTCCTCCCGGCAAATTGTCGGGCATTATACGCAGCCCGGTTTTCGGATCAAGCGATTTAATGCATATTTTACTCAGTGCAAACGGTTCTTTGTGAATATTAATTCGTTCTGAGTAAATAATTAATTTGTTTGTGTACCAGCGCAGTGCGCTTCACTATCCGAGGGGCGACCCAGACAATACTGCTTCCGGCCACCACTCCTAAAATTTCCGGTAACTGGTGATAATCCAGAATTCGCGCCACTGCGCGACCATACCCGGCGACGGTATGGATAAGGATAAACTCGCTATTATGCTCCACGCTAACCACCATTTCGGAAACCGAACGCGCGGCGTCAGGGGTAGGGTGCAACTGAGGATTCAGCGAATAAATCTTTAGCCCTTTAGCATTTCGAATTTTTATGACACCGAGCAACCTGAGCAGACGCGAAACGGTAGACTGGCTAATGCTGTCAAAGCCCCTCTCCTGCAAGTCGCGGCGAATTTCTTCCTGGGAGAGATAACTCTTTTCTGTGATCAGACGCTGGCAGACCGTCAGCTGTAGCTGTTCTTTTGGAGAGTAATCACCATATTCCGTCATAACTATTTCCCATGTATGTGGCTGAAACAAAACGCCCGGCAGGCACTACGCTTACCGGGCCTACAACGTCAAAAAATCACAACAACGCCCCCAGGCTTAACGCCGCCATGATCACCACTGTCAAAATCCCCAGCAGCGGCGCAACCCATTTCAGGTAGCGCACGTAAGGCACGCGGGCGATAGCCAGCCCGCCCATGACGACGGCAGAGGTAGGAGTGACCAGGTTAACGATGCCTGATGCCGACTGATAAGCCGTAACCACCAGGTCGCGGTTGACGTTAGCGAAATCGGCAAGGGGTGCCATGATCGGCATCGTCAGAACGGCCAGGCCGGACGAAGAAGGCACAAGAAACGACAACACCACTTCCAGCCAGTACATCACGTTGATAAACGCCACCGTGGATAACCCGCTGACCAGCCCTTCGGCGCTGTGCAAAATGGTGTGGGTAATCATGCCCTTATCCATGATCACTACGATACCGCGCGCAATGCCGATAATCAGCGCGACGCCCAGCAAATCTCGCGCGCCGTTGATAAACGTTGAGGTCAGCTCCTCTTCGCTCATGCGGGCAATCAGGCCGACAATAATGGCGCTGGCGAGGAACACCGCTGAGATCTCCGCCATCCACCACCCCAGCACCGCCACGCCGTAGATCATCACCGCGAAGGCGAGGGCGAAGATCACCAGGATGATTTTGCGCACCGGGGTAAATTCCAGCGACTGCTCGCCTTTGTTGCCGAGGAAATGGGCGAGGTTCTCTTCCTGCTTATCCGCAACAATAGAGAGCGACGGGTTGAGGCGCACTTTACGGGCGTAACGCATCACCCATGCCACGCAAATGAGCCAGCCAATCACTAACAGCGCCACGCGCAGGATGATGCCGTTGGTGAACGGGATCCCGGCGGCGTTGGCGGCGATCACCGTGGCGAACGGGTTGATGGTGGAGCCGAGAGTGCCGATCCCCGCCCCGAGCAGCACGGTGGAGGCTGCCACAACCGGGTCGAACCGGGCGGCCAGCATCACCGGTACGAGCAGGGTGTAAAACGGTAGCGACTCTTCGGCCATGCCGTAGATGGTGCCGCCAGCGGCAAACAGCGCCATCAGGATCGGGATCATCCACTCTTCACGTCCGCGAAGGCGGGTGGTGACGCGCTCGATCCCGGCGTCAATCGCGCCGGTTTTGGTGACGATCCCGAGGAAGCCCCCGATGATCAGGATAAACAGCGCCACGTCGATCGCCCCGGCCTGGCCGGAGACGGGATCGTACAGCCCGGCAATCGGTGCCATCAGCACGGAGATTACCCCCTGCGGATGTGCCGCAATGTGTGCGTAGGTTCCGGCAATCGGTACTTCTTTGCCGAGGGTTTCATTCAGGGCCATCTGGTACTGACCGGCAGGCACAACCCAGCTCAGCGCCGCAACGACGGCAATCAGAAAAAAGAGAATGGTGTAAGCGGAAGGAAACTTGAACTTGCCCATGATGTTCTCCTGAAACCCGGCACACCCCGTGGCGTGCCGGGGGGTGATTAGTCGCCGAGTGTCGCCACCATGACCGCTTTAATGGTGTGCATGCGGTTTTCGGCTTCGTCAAAGACGATAGAGTTCGGTGATTCAAAGACCTCTTCTGTCACTTCCAGCCCTTTCAGGCCGTAGGCCATTTCAATTTCACGGCCCACTTTGGTGTGCTCGTTATGGAACGCAGGCAGGCAGTGCATGAACTTGACGTTCGGGTTACCGGTGGCCTTCATGACCTTCGTGTTGATCTGGTACGGGGTCATCAGGCTGACGCGTTCGGCCCAGGCCTCCTTCGGCTCGCCCATTGAGACCCACACGTCGGTGTAGAGGAAATCGGTACCGTGTACGCCTTCTTCCACGTCGTCGGTGAGGGTGATGCGCGCCCCGGTTTCTTTGGCGATGGCGCGACACTGTTCAACCAGACCCGCTTCAGGCCAGAAGGACTTCGGTGCCACGAGGCGGATGTCCATGCCCATCTTGGCCGCGCCAACCATCAGGGAGTTGCCCATGTTGTTACGTGCGTCACCCAGGTAGGCAAAGCTCAGCTCCGGCAGGGTTTTGCCAGGAGCGTGCTCCAGCATGGTCATCAGGTCGGCGAGGATTTGGGTTGGGTGGAACTCGTCGGTCAGGCCGTTCCACACCGGTACGCCTGCATACTCACCCAGCTCTTCAACAATCGCCTGGCCGTAGCCGCGATACTCAATGCCGTCATACATCCGTCCCAGCACGCGGGCGGTGTCTTTCATCGACTCTTTATGACCAATCTGCGAGCCGCTTGGGCCGAGGTAGGTCACCTGCGCACCCTGGTCAAATGCGCCGACTTCAAAGGCGCAGCGGGTGCGGGTGGAGGTTTTTTCAAAAATCAGGGCGATGTTTTTCCCGACCAGGGTTTGCTTTTCGCGTCCGGCTTTTTTGGCGGCCTTCAGCTCAATGGCGAGGTCGATCAGGTACTGGATCTCCGCCGGGGTGTAGTCCAGCAGTTTGAGGAAATTGCGGTTTTTCAGGTTGATGGTCATGTGGGAAATCCTTTTAAAATTTAGCTGTCTGATGCCCTCACCCCGTCCCTCTCCCACGGGGAGAGGGTGTAATCGTCCCCTCTCCCTTTGGGAGAGGGTTAGGGTGAGGGGAAATTTCGACTCAGTTACGAATCAACGTGCCTTTCTCGCCCGCCAGGATCTCTGCTCCGTCGGCCAGCGCGCCGATCCCGGCAATGCCGTGACAGGCTTCAACAAACTCGCGGCAGGCGGCCACTTTCGGCCCCATCGAACCGGCGTCGAATTGCATGCCTTTGAGCAGTTCCGGTGTCACCTGTGCCAGCGGGCGCTGCGTCGGTTTACCCCAGTCGAGATACACCGCATCGGCATCGGTCAGGATCAGCAGGGCATCGGCCTCGATCTGACGCGCCAGCAGTGCGGCAGAGAGGTCTTTGTCGATCACCGCCTCGATGCCGTGATAGCCCCTGGCGTTTTCCACCACCGGCACGCCGCCACCGCCGTTGCAAATCACCAGGTGATCGCGCTGGATCAGCGCCGAGATGGCGTCGCTCTCGACGATGCGTTTCGGCTGCGGGGAGGGCACCACGCGGCGGAAGTAGCTACCGTCGGCCTTGAATACCCAGCCTTTTTCCGCCTGTAGCGTTTTCGCCTGCGCTTCGTTGTAAACCGGGCCGATGTACTTGGTTGGGTTGGTAAAGGCCGGGTCGCTGGCATCCACTTCCACCTGGGTGAGCAGTACGCTGACCTCACGCTGGGGAAGGATATTTTTCAGCGCCTGCTGGAGCATGTAGCCGATCATTCCCTGGCTTTCGGCTCCGAGGATGTCGAGCGGGTAAGGCGTCACTTTGTCGTAAGCACTGTTTTGCAGCGCCAGCAGCCCGACCTGCGGCCCGTTGCCGTGAACCAGCACCACGCGCCACTGTTCCGTCAGCCCGGCGATGGTGCGAGCCGCCAGTTCGATATTCTGGCGCTGGATCTCCGCTTCCAGCGGTTCGCCGCGTTTGAGCAGGGCGTTGCCGCCGAGGGCCACAACCAGAGTGGGTTTTCTTTCCATGATGACTCCTTTAAATTCCGTCGCGTTCCAGTGGGCAGCTCATGCAGCGCGCGCCGCCGCGACCGCGACCCAGCTCGTCACCCGGGATCGGCAGCACGGTAATGCCTGCTTTGTCGTACTTCTCGTTCGTCCAGACGTTGCGCTCGTAACCAATCACCACACCCGGGCGGATGGTCAGCACGTTGTTGGCGTCGTTCCACTGCTCACGCTCAGCTTCAAAGGCATCGCCACCGGTGGTGATCAGGCGTACCTGGTTAATGCCGAGGGCTTTTTCGATGGCGTGTAGCAGGTCGGTTTCCTGCGTGCGCAGCAGGCCGCCGCGTCCGTCCGGAGTGAGCGTCCAGCACTGGGCGTCTTTACGCACCACTTCCGGGTAAACGGAGAAGGTATCCACGTCGATGTGGGTCATGACGGTGTCGAGGTGCATGCAGGAGCGGTGTTTTGGCAGTTCAACGGCGATCACGCGTTCGGCCTGGCGATGTTTGAACAAACTGTTGGCGAGGAACTCCACGCCCTGCGGGGTGGTGCGCTCGGACATGCCAATTAATACTGCCCCGCGGCCAATCACTAATACGTCACCCCCTTCTAATGTCGCGTGGTCGTAATTAATGTTTTCATCACCGAAATATTTAATAAAATCGCCATCGGCAAATGCCGGATGCCAGCGGTATATTGCGCGCAGGTTATTGGTTTCACGCTGACGTGCCGGTTTAGCCATTGGGTTAATGGATACACCGTTATAAATCCAGCAGGAGGTATCGCGGGTAAATAAATGGTTAGGCAACGGCTTCATAATAAAATCATTCGCCGTGTGGGTATCCACCACCATATTTTTAATGGCTGCCGGAATTTCACCGTAGGTTAACCCGCCGCTTAACCGACGCGCCAGTTCGCGGTGTGGCATATCTGCCAGCCAGCCCCGCACGTCACCCGCGAAGGTTGGCCCCAGGCGATAGTCAGAGATTTGCGTTTCCAGCAGCCAGGCTTTTGCTGCAGCAATATCAAGCGTTTGGGTAAGTAGATCGGTTAACAGCAGGACTTCCACACCCTGCTCACGCAGCGTGTTTGCGAAAATATCATGCTCTTCACCCGCCCGTTCAACCGAGAGCACATCATCAAATAACAGTTCCTGACAGTTCGATGGTGTTAAACGTTTCAGACTTAAATTTGGGCGATGCAGCATAACGCTACGCAATTGACCAATTTCAGAACCGACGTAATGCTTTTCCATAATTATTCCTTTAACTGTTTTTCAGAATAAAAAGGGCTTGGCCATGCGCTTCGTTTATTTGCATGGCGGCTTAGCTCAATTGATTTCAGAGCCAATACTAGGCAGTTAAATAATCCGTATTGTGATGCTGCTCACGCGAAAATGGATATTAAAGGGTTTGTTTTCAATTGCATGATTCGCATCAGATAATAGCTAATTTGATATTATTGGCGGGTGAATAGCTAAGCATGTTCCGTTGGCATTATTTGTGATTGTTATTATTTTGTAGAATTTAATCTTTTGAAATGTTTTGTTATCTCATTGATTCTAAATGAATAAATCAATGGCATGGAATGACTATGCAATAATGATAATTAACTATTTTTGACTTAATAAAAATTAATAAATAATTATGGGTTTTTATAGCAAATTATCAAAATGACAAAGTGTGAAGCAGCAGCGGGTTTTGTTATTAAGGGTTGTTGATCAGGAGGTTAGCTTTTCAGGCTGAAGGGTGAAAACTGATGTTATGCATAACCACTGCATAATTGCCTGAGTGTGATTAACAGCGGGTTAACACATTTCCCGATAAACATGCGCTCGCGCAAACCTCATCGAAAAATGAGTGGTATGGTAGTTTGAATTCTCGTATAAAAGCTGAATTGAAACGACGTTTTATATTGAGGGTTTAATCATGATCGTTGGCAACATTCACCACCTGCAGTCCTGGCTGCCAGAAGAACTGCGTCAGGCCATTGAGCACGTTAAAGCGCACGTCACCGACGCGACGGCGCTGGGCAAGCACGATATCAACGGCAACAACTTGTTTTACCTGGTTTCCGAAGACATGACCCAGCCGTTTGCTGAGCGTCGCGCCGAGTACCATGCGCACTATCTGGATATCCAGATCATGATGAAAGGCCAGGAAGGGATGACCTTCAGCACCCTGCCGCACGGCACGCCGGACACCGACTGGCTGGAGGACAAAGACATCGCGTTTCTGCCGGAAGGTGAGCAGGAGAAAACCGTGGTGCTAAGCGAAGGGGATTTTGTGGTGTTCTGGCCGGGTGAAGTACACAAGCCGCTGTGCGCGGTGGGTGCGCCTGCGCAGGTCAGAAAAGTCGTCGTCAAAATGCGGGTTGCCTGAAACGGGCTTGTTCCCACTCCCCGTGCAAGGCAAAAGCAAAAACGACAACTCTGTTGTCGTTTTTTAATGTTTACTCCCTCTCCCCGTGCAAGGCAAAAGCAAAAATGACAACTTTGTTGTCGTTTTTTAATGTTTACTCCCTCTCCCCGTGGGAGAGGGCTGGGGTGAGGGCACCAGACCGCAGAGGATCACTCCCCAAGCGTCGCGACCATCACCGCCTTAATGGTGTGCATCCGGTTTTCCGCCTGGTCAAACACAATGCTTGCCGCCGACTCAAACACCTCGTCCGTCACTTCCATTCCGCCGTGCAGATCGAACTCTTTCGCCATCTGCTTGCCGAGCGTGGTCTGGTCGTCATGGAAGGCCGGCAGACAGTGCAGGAACCTGGTGTTCGGGTTGCCGGTCAGCGCCATCATCTGGCTGTTCACCTGATAGCTGCGCAGCAAAGCGATACGTTCCACCCACTTCTCTTTCGCCTCGCCCATCGATACCCACACGTCGGTATAGATGAAGTCCGCCCCTTTCACGCCAGCCGCCACATCTTCCGTCAGGGTGATCTTACCGCCATTCTTCTCTGCCAGTGCGCTGCACTCGGCCACCAGGCTCTCTTCCGGCCAGCAGGCCTTTGGTGCCACCAGACGCAGATCCAGCCCGGTTAATGCCGCCGCTTCGAGCATTGAGTTGCCCATGTTATTGCGCGCATCGCCTGCGTAGACCAGCGTCATCTCGTTAAATGCTTTGCCCGGCAGGTGCTCCTGCATGGTCAGCAGATCTGCCAACAACTGCGTCGGGTGGAACTCGTTGGTCAGCCCGTTCCAGACCGGTACGCCCGCATACTGCGCCAGCGTTTCGACCACTTCCTGACCGTGGCCGCGATACTGAATGCCGTCGTACATACGGCCCAGCACGCGAGCGGTGTCTTTAATTGACTCTTTATGCCCAATCTGGCTGCCGCTCGGCCCTAAATACGTGACGCGTGCGCCCTGGTCAAATGCGGCAACTTCGAAAGAGCATCGTGTACGGGTTGAGTCTTTTTCGAAGATGAGCGCGATGTTTTTACCAGTAAGCTTTTGTACTTCCTTGCCATTTTTTTTATCCGCTTTGAGTTGTGCGGCAAGGGTCAGCAGAGAGGTGAACTGTGCAGGCGTAAAATCGAGCAATTTCAGAAAGTGTTTCTTATACAGATCAGACATTTTATCCTCACATGGCAAACGCCACCAATTGAATTAAAATTCACTTTATATGTATGAATATTCATTTGCAACCCTGTTTAACAAATCTTTCTTACAAAGGTGGAGGCAAACACGTCCGTGTGTGAAAATAGAAGTATCTGCCGCACTTTAAAGAGGAATGAGCCATGGCAAACCCGGAACACCTGGAAGAGCAACGCGAAGAGACGCGTCTGATTATTGAAGAACTGCTGGAAGACGGTAGCGATCCGGACGCGCTGTACACCATCGAGCACCATTTCTCTGCCGACGATTTCGATGCGCTGGAAAAACTGGCGGTTGAAGCCTTCAAACTGGGTTACGAAGTGACTGAGCCGGAAGAGCTGGAAGTGGAAGAGGGCGACACCGTCATCTGCTGCGACATCCTGAGTGAAGGCGCGCTGAAAGCGGAGCTTATCGACGCACAGGTTGAACAGCTGATGAACCTGGCCGAGAAGTTTGACGTGGAGTACGACGGCTGGGGAACCTACTTCGAAGATCCGAACGGTGAAGACGGCGACGAAGACGACGAAGATTACGTCGATGAAGACGACGATGGCGTGCGTCACTAAGCGTTTCAGGCGGTGGCATTTGCCACCGCTTTTTCAAGGTTAAAAAATGGATTACCCGCAGATTCTCGCCCCCGTACTCAACTTCCTCCAGTGCCCAACCCCGCAAGCATGGATTGATAAAGCCCGCGACCCGGCTAACCTGCCGCTGCTGCTCACCGACCATATGGTGTGCGAACTGAAGGCTGCACAGACCGCGCTGCTGCTGGTGCGCAAATACGTCGCCGATGAAAGCGGTGCCGACGCGCTGCTCGACTGGCTCAAACCTTACGAAGCCTTTACCTTCCGCGAAGGCCCGGAGCCGGATTTTGTGGCCCTGCATAAGCAGATTGGCAAAAGCGTGATGCCCAAAACCGACGACCCGTGGGGCCAGGCACTGATCGACAGCATGGTGTTGCTGATAAAAGAAGAGCTACACCACTTCTGGCAGGTGCGCGAGGCGATGCTGGCGCGCAACATTCCGTATGTGAAAATCACCGCCAGCCGCTACGCCAAAGGGATGCTGAAAGAAGTGCGTACCCACGAACCGCTGACGCTGATCGACAAGCTTATCTGCGGTGCGTACATTGAAGCCCGCTCCTGCGAACGCTTCGCCGCGCTGGCCCCGTTCCTGGACGACGAGTTGCAGAAGTTCTATCTCTCGCTGCTGCGCTCGGAAGCACGGCATTACCAGGACTATCTGACGCTTGCCCAACGGGTGAGTGACAACGATATCTCCCCCCGAATAAAGCTTTTTGGTGAAATTGAAGCCACACTTATCTCGACACCGGATAACGAGTTTCGCTTCCATAGCGGCGTGCCGGTGTAAACCGACACATCAACAGGATGCGATATCGAGATGAGAAGAACGTGGATGCGTATTGCCGTGGTGGCTATTGTGGCCGCCGCCGTGGCGTTCTGGGTCTATTTTGACAAGCAACGTTTGCAGCAAGACCCTGAGCAACAGCTTGATACTACCCTCAATGCGATGCCCGCCTGGCAGGTGCTGAAAGAGCAGGAACCCGCGTTACAGAAACGCATCCGCGACCAGATCCTCACTATGCAGAAAGCGGGTGAGTCTGAGCAGCACATCATCGACGTGATCCAGCCGCAGATCCTGAACCTGCAGATGTCGCGCCTGCAATACGCCCCGGACGCCAGCGTGGTGGAGTATATGAAGGCCAACATGGAGCAGACCGCTGCTATCCAGAAGGTGAGTGACGACGCCTGTTTTCGCTTCCTCTACCCGGCGGTGAAGGGGGGCGTTAACCCAATGCGCGTGCTGGATAAACCGATGATGCAGCGCCGTATGCAGGCCGATGCCGACATGATGCGCTCGGCCTACGGCAAAGATCGCCACACCGTGACCCCGGCAGAACGTGAAGCCGCCGCGACCGATGTCCGCCCGATAATGAAAGCGCTGGCCGACAAATACGGCGAGGACATTCAGCTGTTGCAGATGCCAGAGAAGGCGGTGGGCAAAGAGAAGCTTTCCTGCGATATGGTGCAGGAGATGTGGGCGAAGGTGCTGAAGCTGCCAGAGAAGCAGGCCGCGGGGGTGATTCGGCTGGCGGTTTCAGAGCTGGACTGAGGGTTGCGCTGGTTTTTTCGACACTTAGCGCGGGTTTGGTGTGTCGTCGCTTGCATGGCGGCGCGCGACAGGTATAATCCACAACGTTTCCGCATCCCCTTCAGTGCCGAAGTGGCGAAATCGGTAGACGCAGTTGATTCAAAATCAACCGTAGAAATACGTGCCGGTTCGAGTCCGGCCTTCGGCACCAAGTCTTATCTAAGTCGTTGTTTTAAAACAATTTAATCCATAATTTTGCTTGAAATCGCGTAGCCCCTCTTACAAAAGGGTATACGAGGCGATGTCTCAGCGATATAAACTCTATCGTCGAACCAGCGGCATTTATGTTGTCCGCATTAGCGTTCCCCAACGTTTTCGTCGATACGCAGGACAGTGTGAGATTCACACTTCAACAGGCACTCACGATCTTCATGAAGCAAAGCAGAAGTCCGCGCTCCTGTTGGCGGTCTGGTATCAGACCTTACAAGAGTATGAACAATTGGATTATCGAACTTTAAGTGACTGCGCCCCGCTGCTTGCTGGTGAGGGTATGATCTCGCTTTCTAACTTTGCTCAGTCAGTTGAGTTGCCTGTTGCGCAATTAATACAGGCGGTGATGAACCGTAATCTGCCCGTATTCTGGCTGGCGACGGGGCAGGCTGGCTTTTATGTTGCAGCGCTCTCTGAGGCTGAGCTAGACCCGCTTGATGGCAGTTACGTTCTTAATTATGGCGAAGAGAAGGGTATCGAGGGGGTTGCTAAAGGCTATCTGCAACTCACTGCGCAACCAGCACATTTACGTAACATTATTAGCGACGGTTATTCAGAAGCTTCGGTGTTCAAAACTGCCGGAAGCGACGCTAAAGGCGGTTGGTTTTTCACCTCCGGTTGGCCGGTAATTAAACCCGATACGCTTTTGATCAATAAAGTCCATGCAGAAAGCCTAAGGCTTGATTGGCTGGCTAAGACCACGCCTCCAGTCGCTAGCGTTCATCCTACCGTGCCTCTTGCCGCTCCTGCCCCTACTATCGATAACGAGTATGTTAATCGAAAGTATTACACTAAGAACCTGTCGTGGTTATGCTCTGAATATCTAAAGCATCGGCGCAAGGGCAAGGTATCGGAGTCGGCTATAAGTGATATCCGTAACTATTTCAGCTTTATGATCGAAGCGATGGGTGACATTCAGTTGGAAGATTTTGATCGCGATTTCCTCCGGGATTATGAGAGCAAACTGCGCACGATCCCAGCAAACCGTAATTTAGTCAAAGCTAAATATGGAGTGAAAACGCTGGATCAGTTAATCGCCAAAGCGGCAGAATGCGGCGATAAATTGATGACTGAGGAATCCGTTAGGAAGTATATCAACGGCATTTATGGTGCAATGAAGTGGGCTGTTGCTGACGGTAAGCTACTGAAATCTCCATGCGAAAACTTTTTTCCATCCGATGATAAAGATGAGCGAGATCAGGATCACACTGACATATTTGAACCGCATGAAATTAAAGCGATTTTTTCGTTACCGTGGTTTGAGGCTGGAACTGTTGAACGCAATGCGCAAGGGCGATTCCATCAATATTGCCCGTTTAACTATTGGGCACCTTTGCTGGGCTTGATGACGGGGGCGCGAGTTAATGAAATCGCTCAGTTACTGCTGAGTGATGTTCTGGCAGACGACGGCGTCTATTATTTGAACCTTGAAAGCGATAATGAAAGCGGAAAGAAACTCAAAAACGCTAATGCTCGCCGCAAGATTCCGCTCCATTCAAAGCTGATTAGTCTCGGTTTCATCGACTACGTGAACGCCTTAAAAGATGCAGGGTATACCCGTCTCTTCCCGGAGCTTAAACCGCATAAAACAAAAGGCTATGGTAGGCCAGTTTCCGCATGGTTCAATGAATCGTTGCTTGCGGGGCGGTTGAAACTCGAGAGGAACAGAAGCAAATCTTTCCATTCTTTTCGCCACTCAGTTTCGACTTTGCTCAAGGAGAAGGGCGTTAGCTCAGAATTACGAGCGCAGCTACTTGGGCATGTGCGCGGCGAAACTGAAACGGAAGTGCGATATAGCAAAGACCTCAAACCAATTCATATGATTGAAGTCGTGGAGAAAATTGATTTTTCGTTACCTGATATAGCGGAATTCAACATTCCTGATGGGCTGGATGCTGTCAGAGATGCGTTGCGAAGAAAGCGTGGCAAACAAACAGGTTGAATCAGTTACTAGTCAGTTGAGTGATGCTTGAATGCGCTGGGACGCTTCCTGGCGCGTTTTTTATTAAGGGTGGTGGATTTCATAGTGCTGAATTTGGAGACGCTCAAAACGCGTTTGGTGAAACTTGATGACCTACGATTGCACCCGCAGCCCTTCTACGCTTTCTGATGGTAGATTCATCACTGTTTTAATGCTGGCCTCTATGTTGCCTATGATGTCTTCGCGCGGGCCGCTGCGCCAGTCATCGCTTGCGTAAAAAGCGTCGAGAACCGTAGTCATGCTTTTAGGGCTGACAAAGGCGCGAATCAGGTAATAGCAGTCCGGGTCATGCAGAGAGTTGCCAAACGACACAACATCGATCTCGTGGCGGCGGTGTAGGGGAATGCTGATTTCCCGCATGACGGCGTGAAAAGCTGCTCCGGTGTCTTTGTGTCGTGTGTGTTCCTGTGTTTCGACAGTCTTCACCGCCAATAGCCTTTCGGGTGTTGCTGTATCTTACTTTTACGTAGCTGCCGTATGTCAACAAATAGCAAGTGTAGTGGTATTGAACGTAGCTATTTAGCTTTAGAGTGAATCCACTGGCCTTTCATCCTAAAAAACATATAATAACACCTCTATTTATAATCACAACATGACAATGGTAAATGAAATGTCTAAAAGTGTATTTATAACGGCATATAACTTCAAGAGAATAATACCGGATGAATTTCCAGATGGAATGTTAGAAAAACCAGAAGACATAATAGAATATGCAAGAATAAAAAACATATTCAATCAGTCTGAAATTGACTATTTCATAAAGTTGTGGTGTGCCATTGAAAATCCAGGGTATCTAGTTAAGTTTTATAAAAATAAATATCAAGCTAGCACCCCGGATATTTATAGTAGTTATCATACCACACCGGATTGCATGGAGTTAAATAAGGCTTACCTAGATTACACGATAGACAGCCAAAACAAAAATATAAGACAGGTGGTTAGTTCTAAAATTAGAATGGCTTTCTATGACTATACATATAAATCAACAATTAAATCTGGTGAGACGTTGGTGTTTAACTTTAAAGAAAACACATTCAAGTCAAGGAGTGACGAAGGAAAGGAGAGTTATCTCGGCCAAATTCACGAGAAGTTATACCTTGATGTATTGAATATAAATAAAGAGTTTAATTTTATTCTTGGGGAGATGTTTTACGTAGTAGGGAATAGCGGCTATCACCAATATTACAATACAAGTATTGCAGAAATGGAATGTGCAATAAAATCTTTGATCGATGAAAGCTATAAATTCAGAGGGCAAAATGAATTTTTAAGCAAAAAAATAGCAAATATAACATTTGGTGAGATTCATAAGCTAAAAAACAATAAGAATGATGAAGTTTGCAGCATATGGGTGAATAAATACAAAGGTCCACTTTATGAAATGATAAGCCAGTATTATTGGATAAAGTTCAATCCGGAATTATCAATAGAAAAAACTTTGCTAGACACGCTGGGATTTAAACCATGCAAGAGGTGTTTTAACCCTAAAGTATAAAGTAGTGAACCTACTCTTATAAAGATATACGAGCGGGCCAGATAGTGTGAATAACCTGCCGCGTGTCACCGAACCGGATCAGCACCGAAATCCGGGTTTATCCTTGTCCTGAAAATGGGTAGCGGAGATCGAGCAATCAATGAGAAATCTGGGTGAGCTTTAGCTTGACCGCGCCGCTTAACTTTGGAGACTGTTTGCCTCTATAAGGATAAGCCTGCCACATCCGAAGTTTTTGAACGCAATGCCTGATAGGAGGGCTTCCAAACCTAGGAGATCGACTTTCCCGTGCCCAGCTTATCCGCTGCATTTGCACCGCGAACACGTTGAAGGTTAACAACGTTTAGTTCATGTTTGATTGAAAGGAACCGCCACCGACAAACAGTGATAACTACGGCATGTAAGCTGATAGTTGAGTTGCTATATATATACAGTTATTAAGAGAACAGCATCCATACCAGCAGAAATGTGGCTTCCTTCCTGCTGATTGTCACTTTTTTTTGGAATGAGGGAATGGGCGGCGGCTTAAACGTGGAGACGACGTAACCCACCCTTAACGGCGTTTTGCAGATCACTAACAACCTCCAGATGAGAGCTTTCTTTACGCAGGCGCTTATCACCGTTGACCATCATCCAGCTACGTTTATCCCTACGGCCGATATTATCGAAAGAATGCAATCCGCGTTCGGCTGTTGCATCGTTCACCTTACGAACCGCATTGATAGCGGTAAACCGGAACATATCACCGTTAGCCATCATTTCAGGTTCAATTGGTTTGCGAAATTTGAACAGGGGAGTGAGGGTTTCAAATCGAAAGCGCTGCATGTCGCTAAGACGGTGAAGAGAGTAGTGAGTGAGCGCAGCACCTTTTAACGTGACTTCAACACGAGCGCGTTGCTCTTCTACTGGTAGTTTCTGACCGTTGTCAGTGCGTTTGTGGTAGACCTGCCACGAGATGTTGTCCCACTTGTTACCTGTTCTGAAGTTTCGATATGGAGTGATACGTGTTCCGGGGAAAAGGTAGACGTTTTTCCACGAAGCGGGATTGAATTGCCTTGGTCGGGTTCCGTTACTAAACAGGCTTGTCTGAAGCCGATAGGTCATTGCTCGTGTCGCTGATACTGACCGTTGTTTATGCCTGAAATCGCAGAAAACTTCGACTCCCACGATTTGCGGCTCATGCACAAAGGGGAAACGGTTTTGCAATTGGTCGAATGCAGCTTCCAGCTTCCCGACATGGTTTGCCAGTAGATCGCGGAAGCGAATCCGAAACACATCGTTAGTGCTGCTTATCATGGGTTTTACCCACGTTTTGACGTTGTTATCGGGACGGAGTTCGCATGATGTCAACTTTGAGATACGTAGGCCGCAGGGTTCAACCCAGAGTTTTAATCCGGTGATTTTAAGTAATTCTTCCTGAACATAGCGATGCTGGGTCAGTCTGGATAAGCTGATCATTATGTCCAGCCAGTCGATCCCGGCTGAAACCTTAAAGGATTTGCGGTCTGCTTCGGCAGCTTTGTATTCTCGACTCTTCATCATGCGACCTTGTTGAACGAAACCTCAAATTCGCCCATAGGGTCATTAGCCAATGGGCGAATTTGAGTGTATTTCGAGCACGGTAGCACAACTGGTTTGCGATAAAAACCTTATTTATCAATTGACTGTGTTCATATTCTGAAAGCACTCGTCGTCATTGCTTTAAAGGTATGAGAACACTGTCATTTTTCATATACAAAGGATGTCTCGGCTCACCTGTGGCGTTTAAGACGAAGCACATTGTGCTTGCTGGCAATAGCTGACGGACGGCTGTTGAGCGCTTAAGGTGCCTACCTTCGTTTCCCCATGCAGCAACGATAAGGCCTGCTCCGTCGATAAGCTGCAATAAGTGGCTGTCGTTGTCGGCTCCAATAGGGTCGGCGGCTTTCATCATCTCAAAGCGGTCAGTGTGAACGAACGCGAAAAGGTTGGCCATGTATACGCCACCGTAGCCCCAACTCTTGGCAAACGATATGCAACGGCTCAATGTTTGATCATCATTCTCGGCATCGGCGTATGAAGGGTTTAGCCCAATGAAAAGGGTATATGGTTTTGATTCGTCCCATATCCGTGATAACGAGTAACGATACTTTCTGCAAGGTGAAAATATAGCGTCTTTGATCATTTCCTGTGTCCTTATGAATTGATGGATTCAGCCTAACAGGTTTACACGAAATTTAAGCGCCAACAAACGACCGTTTTCCGACACCCCTTCGCAGGTATCTTCTGGGATGTTGAAAAATTAGCCTTGGCAATTGTTGGCAGGCGTCCTATTGTTGACACCGTTTTCTGACAGGTATTGAGAGGTGTTGAGAATGGCGATTTTTGGCTACGGGCGTGTTTCGACATCGCAGCAGGATACTGAGAACCAGCGTCTGGAACTTGAACAAGCTGGGTGGACGTTCGACTTTTGGTTTACTGATGTTGTTAGCGGGAAGGTTCCGGCGGTGCAACGTAAAGAGTTTTCTGAAATACTCAGCAAGATCCGCGATGGTGAAACGTTGGTAGTTGCGAAACTAGACCGTCTGGGACGTGATGCGATTGACATTCTGCAAACTGTCAGGACGTTGGCTGACCGAAATATTAAGGTTATTGTCCACCAGCTTGGCACGACTGATCTCACCTCCGCTGCGGGTAAGCTGCTATTGTCGATGCTGGCAGCAGTCGCAGAGATGGAGCGAGATTTGCTGATTGAGCGCACTCAGGCGGGGCTATCACGGGCTAAAGCCGAAGGTAAGAAGTTGGGGAGACCCTCTAAAATCGCACCAGAAGCCCGTAGAACGATTGTGGATAAAATGAGTAGCGGAACTAGTATCAGTGCGTTAGCCCGTGAATATGGCGTATCCAGAGCTACGATTGCTGCTTTGGGGCGTTAGGTCCGATTACATTAAGAGTTTGGGCTGCTATCATACCCCTATACTACGAATGCCCTGACGGGTATGCGTTCTTAGGAAGTCGTGCTCAGAAAAAAGTTCGAGAAAAATATTCAATGAAAACAATACCGCATCCTATTCCTTATCAAGGTAGTAAAAGAAAGCTAGCTCCAGTTATCTACAGCGTCATACCTCGTAACATACGTTGCTTCTATGAACCATTCGCAGGTTCCGCAGCTATGACACTTTTTATGGCTGGCAACAATGCGGCTGAGCGCTTCGTAGTTGGAGATAAGTTTCCTTCGATTATTAAGCTATGGGAAATGATTGTGAATAATCCTCATCAAGTAATTGATGAATATTCCACCATTTGGATGGGGTTTGATGGGGAGAATCATAACTATTTCAATGAGGTGCGTGAGCACTATAATGAAACTCAAAATCCAGTCGCCCTGCTTTATTTAGTATGCCGATGTGTAAAAAATGCCGTTCGCTTCAATGCGAAAGGGAAATTTACACAATCAGCGGATAAGCGCAGAAAAGGTATGGCACCGGAAAAGATGTCATTGGCCATTGAAGGCGCTTCAAAATTATTAAAAGGCCGCGTTGAGTTTCGTGTGGGGGATTGGAAGACAACCTCGCAAGACGCTGAGAGCCAAGATTTCGTTTATATGGATCCCCCGTATTTAGGGACTTCCGTTGGCAGAGATAAGCGTTACCACGAACAACTTGAGGTTGACTCTCTTGTTTCTGGATTAGAACTATTAAATGAAAGAAATATTCGATTTGCACTTTCATATGATGGTATGACAGGTGATAAAGAATATGGACCTGCTCTGCCAGAACATTTATCAATGTCTCGTTTGCTAATAAATGCAGGTCAGTCAAGTCAGGCAACATTAAATGGTCTGAAGGCAGAGACAGTAGAGAGCCTTTATCTTTCTTCAAATATAAAGGCTCCAACAAAAACAAGGCTTAACTTGAGAAATACAAGTCAAGAAGAATTATTTTCTTAAAAGGCGAATCAAGAGGGTCTTAATATCAAGGCCCTCTGCTTCAGCTTTAGACTTTAATTCTTCATAAGCATTAACTTCTTCTTCACCGGACCACGTGATATTCAATTGTCTGACAGGGTTCATCGCAACATGTGAATAACCTTCTGGAAATGCCCAATAGCAGCTCATACAAATGTTAGGGTCTTGTATTCTTATCCAATTATCGCAGGATTCACATGTAAATGATTTTGCTCTTTGGCTTGAAGCGTCAAGTAGCATGTATGCGTCAAGATTAGTCTCGTCATGTTGTGAATCACCTGCTACCTGATATGGAACGCGATGATCTATTTGTAAATAGCGTTGCTCTACTTGAGCGCCAGTAATGGCATCACGTGAATCATATTTAAAAATCAAAGCATCTTTAAAGGCTTTTGAAAAAGCTTTACGCCCACCAATGCGTCCATTTTTAATGTTGTCGGGGCTATCAAAACGATAAGCTGCAATCGCTCTCCCAGTCCTATTGCTTACGGTTTTGAATGTTTCAATAGGAATTCCTTCCTCTCTTACATCTCTTACCGCTCTTGGAGGATGGTCGTAGCCGTATGTTTCTTGTAAGTCCTCTGTAGTAATGAAACCATGTTCTATAATATGGTCGATTACTGTCTTGGCACGTTTTCTAGTGACCCTCTCGCACAGTGCCAGAATGCGGGGATCAACGCTGTGTATGTTCATAGGACAAGGAAACCATATGAAACGGTTCTTGTCCATGGTCTACGATAAGTTATGAAAGCACTAACATGATGTTAGGTAGCAAGCTGAGGACTTTCGCTTCGAACCATTCATTCAAAAGAAGCGGCTATAATTTCCCCAGTGTTGGCGTTAAAAACGCAATAATACTGAAGCGGTGTTAGCATTTCCAGACTGTGAATGGCGCTAGCCTGATGTCCAAATGCTTGAATCATTTTCTTTTCTTCATCATGCCACAAGTAAGTTCCGAAAATCGGCTGCGCTTCACTTTCCTGCCACACATGGCGAAACGTCGCTTTCTTGTCTATTACCTGTTTGCACTCCCTGACCGGGTTATGGTGCGTTTTCGCATAGCATTCCGGGTTGTCATCTGCACATACGATATCTTTTCGTGCTGTCTGATGCTCAGCACCTACAGCAGAAAAGGCGCATACGCCCAGCACCAATGAGAGAGTGCCCAGAGCACCCCATACAGTTGCGCGTAGCGTGCTGATGTGCTGCTTTGATACAGCATGGGCAACTACACTATAACTGGCCCAGCTAATCGCGGCTCCCGCTGCAATCGGTAATAAAAAGTCTGCTCCCGTCATGATTCCCTCACTTTCCAAACCACATCGCGCCTGATAGCGAACGCTGGTGACGCCCAACCGATGATGATCATCATACTTGTTGGGTTTTAAATGTCACCATTGGTGTTTGTTTTGAATCAAAAAGGATTGTCATGATACAGCCGATGAATGCTAGTGACTAAGCTCGCTGACGTGAGATTGGATTCAAAATGTCTCATATGGAGCGTGGCCTTACAGTGATCAAAATTGCACATTCAGTGCATGAAAAAATCCCTGAGAATACAGTTTGGCGAGCGGGTAAAAGAACTGCGCATTGCCACCGGATTGAGCCAAGAGGCCTTTGCCGATCGGTGCGGGTTTGCACGTAGTTATATGAGCAGAATTGAACGTGGTGGCTCTAATGCGTCTCTGGATGCGATTGAGGTGCTGGCTAACGCTCTGAGCGTTGAGCCGTGGCAGTTGTTAGCGCCTGGCCCATCTGAAGATAACGACTCGGAACTGTTGGTTCCATACGCAGCCGATGGTTCCTGTTTTCACCCCGGTTTGGCGAGCACCCGTGATGGTTCGTTTGGCGTAGGTGATAAAGCGGCTCAGAAGCGTTTTGGCACGTTTGCTGAAGCTCTTGAGTATCTTCGTAGCATGGAGACAGCAAAATGGCGTAGGCCTAATCCTAGCGGCAACTGGGGTATCGTATCAGCGGTTCGGTGGGACAAACTGAGAAAGTAGCTCAAGTGTAAGTTTATGAATTTTCATGCTGTATGGATGAACAGTATTCATTAGATGCTGATAGTCTTATGTTTCATCAGCCCTTTGTTTCTATAAGAGTGAATAAAACAGCAAAATGCGGGTGCGTTACGTAGGCGTTACGGTGGCGTTTCGCTTTGGCTCTGAATGGCTTAATTCATATAAATAACATTGAGTTAAATAGTTATTCTGAACAAGGTCTGCCGGGGTCTAACTGGTTTCAAAATCCGAACGCAGTGGCGTTTATTCAACGTCCACATAGCTGACAAATGTTCTTTCCTCCCGACCCGGCAGACCTCCAGAAACATTAAAAGGCAGGTATGGCACGTTGATGTTTTATGCCGCCACGAACACTCGGCTTGATTCCGTCCAGCGGATCAAACTTAATATGTAGCCCCTAGAACAAAAAGGTCCTACGATTGCTCTCTTAACAGCTAACAGGAACGTGATTACAGCAGGTTATAGAGACTTAGGTTCGAGTCCGGCCTTCGCACCATTAGTACTTCCAAGACCATCCGAAAAAGTCCAGTTATCCCTTTAAAATCAACGCTTGCAGCGATTTTTACGTCCTGACTCGTCCGATATAGTCCG
>Ga0183101_1001433_pt1 | contig 22479 bp, 17 predicted proteins | sample Biomet3_FD_127790 | JGI IMG/M metagenome (GOLD analysis project Ga0183101, IMG submission 127790) | Microbial communities from bioreactor (seeded with sewage sludge) at LBNL, California, USA - Biofuel metagenome 3 | ecosystem: Engineered > Bioreactor > Anaerobic > Unclassified ...
GGCGCAGAAACCGCTCTTGCCTTATCGGAACTTAAACTCGCCATTGAAGGATCCAAGGCAACTGAAGAAGAGACTCCTTTGCAGAAAGCTATCGCCGCTCAAAGAACGTCAAAAAAGAGCTTCTCCGATGACGGGCCGGCGCAGCTTAACGCTCTTCAGCGCGAACTCATTCTCGACCACCCGGACAGGCTGATTGACTCTTCGCTCAAAGCCAACCTTTTGTCCAACCCAACGGATAAGGATTTTGAGGAATATGCCAATTATGTAAATCAATTGAAGGACGAGTTCGTTCCCCACACGGCCGGATTCGTCATGACAAAAGGCGAAAGAATCTCGGATGCGCTGAAACTTATCGAAGCACGCATTGACGAAAGAACGAAGTCCTATTCCAAGTCTTTTTACGACATCATCGATGAATTGAAATCTCGATTCAAAGAGCCGGAAACCGCCATTCAAGCCGTCCGGAATTATTCGAGCATTGTTGGCAGCACCTGCGCTCAGGCCTCCAAAATCGTGAAATACATTAACCTTCCGCAAAAGCTGACGGATTATGTCATCGTCGATGAGGCGGCTCGGGCCAACCCGATCGAATTGATCAACCCGATTTTGAATGGCGTCAAAGTCATCCTTGTCGGAGACCAGAACCAGTTACCGCAATACCTTGAGGTTCAGGCGGTGGATGATTACGAAGAACACGGTGGACAGCTTTCTTCAGCCTATTCGCGGTTCTTAGGAAAATCCTTCTTCGGGATTCTTTTCTCGAATCTATCTCACGCTTATTCCAATGGGCAGATCAAAGCCCAAAGAACCATCATGCTCAATGAGCAGCATCGTATGAATCCGGAAATCGGCACATTCATTTCTAATGAATTCTACCAAGGCGAGATCATTAATGCCGAAGATACAAAGGCAAAGGTCAATAATTTTGGGCTGTTTGATGGTCATAGCGCCGTCTTCGTCGATGTTCCTATCACCGTGGATAAAGGTGAAAGCGGCGGCAAAGGCCGGCCTCTTTATCGGGTTGGTGAAATTAACCTCATTCTCGAAACGATGTCCCGATTGTTTATGAAAAACCCTGGTAAGCCACTGGAAATTGGCGTTATCAGTTATTACAAAGGGCAAGCGGATCGGATTAGGGATGAAGTCCATAAACGTTTTTCTGAAGAGACGCTTAAGAACGTTGAGATTAATACCGTCGATTCGTTCCAAGGAAAGGAATTCGACATCGTTCTTCTCTCTTGCGCTCGGTCTAACAACATCCCAAATGTGAGGAATTCGCTTGGCTTCCTTTATGAGTCCCCGAACCGCATTAACGTCTCTCTGTCGCGTGCAAAACGCCTACTCGTTGTTGTCGGAGATTCTCAGACCTTGAAACGGTCGGAACCCATCCGGGACTATGTCGAGTACGTAAAAAAGGAGGGCGATTATGTCACAGACTGAGCGGAAAGTCTTCTTCGTTCAATGGCCGATCTATCAATACGAGGCCATGCTGCCGGAAGCCATCGAAGACGACGTCTTTGTTTGGCTTTATCTTTCGCTTCTGGTTTATAACAACAAGCTCCAGCACAAGCCTCCAAGAAATTACGATGAAAGCGTGGTGGCCGACACCGAAGCGCTCATCCTCCAAAAGTTTTCGCCAGCCATCAATAAAACCATCCTCGAAGGAATCTCTAACCGAATTCAGGCGGATTTCTGCGTTAAGGATTATTCAAGGATCATTGGCCTCAAAGACGATGTTGACGGCTTCCTTAACTCTTTCGAGTATTTGTTTAACGATGACGTTCAGGTGAAAACGGTTTACAAAGACGCTGTTACCGGCGCGATTTTGCCTTTCTTCGATCGTGTTTTTCCCAACCGGGAAGGCAAGAACGCCGATCCGGTCATCAACCCGGTGGCTTCGGTCGTCCCTTCGGTCAAACTAATCTTAAAAGCAATTAAAGATGAGCAAAGAGTGGGCAAATCCGAGGAGCCAGTTAAAGACGAGGACGAAGGGCTTTCCGAATTCTTTGACCCGAATCAAGAATCCTTTTTCTCGGACGATGACCTCAAATTCGATGAGAAAGAGCCCGAAGAATCGGAGCCCAAGACCGGCGCAAGGAAGAATTATTCCGTGAAAGTGCTGGACAATAGCCGGCAAACCCTTTATTTCCGCCTTGTTATTTATCGCGATGACGACAAATCGCCAATCAAAGTCGACGCCCCGCAAGAATTCCCTATCGCCTTGACGGCCTGGTTCAACATGATCTTTGCCAAAGCGAAGTCTTCGAATTCGCAGGTTGCCGATTTGATCAAACAGCAATTCCCCGCTCCGGCAATTGATTTGTCTCGGTCCGGAGTTTCTTCGGAAGAGTCGATCAATATCTTCGGAGAGGGCAAAAAGCTACGCCACTGCGAAGAGCTATACAGCGTTGTGAGCAACTCCCTTTTCAAGAAGAAAGAGATGCAATCCGAAGTCATCGGAATCGATGAAAACTTTGACACCATTTACTGCATGATGAACTTAGGGCGCTTGCTCGATTATCTGGGCGGCGGAGTCATGAATGCGGAAAGGCGGCAAAGCAACCCGATGTCCCAGGACCTTTTCGCCTTGACCGTGTCCGGGACTTGCACGGCTCTTGGCGTGGATGACGATGGCAACCGAGCAATCACCCACTACGCCCAAATCAGGTCAAACTACGATAAGTACTACAACAGAACCACGACTTTCGATGATTTCAAACTTGAACTGCTTGATCTGCTTTTGAGCAATTCCCGCTTAAGAGAGAGCAAATTTCTTTATCCGCAATTCATTTCCGACGCTTTTTCCCTCTATCGGAAAAGAAGTTTGACGGACCATCCGAAGAACGACGAACTTCTGAATGACGGCGATATTACCAGACTTACGAATTTAGCCAAGCTCTTAATTGATGTCCAAGGAGGCAAATAATCATGAGCAAAAAGCATCATCACGGCAGCGGGTTTAACCCCAGCCAAAATCAGAATTATCGAAATGATATGACCCATAAGAAGGGGCTTGTTGCTGCCGTTTTGGGAAAAAAGGCTCAAGAAATTCAAGACGGAACCCCAGCTCCTGAAGCCGCCTCCGAGGCTCCGACGCCGGTTCAGGTGCCGGAACAACCGAAGCCAACCGTTTCGGAGCCAATGCCAAACAACAGCTCAATCGAAACCTCGAAGCGCTTGTCGGAAGCCCTGAAAAAACAGGAGGGCGATGCGGCTGAACGCGTCAAAGAAATCCTGTCGGATGCTCATGAGCAAGCCGTCCAAATTACTGAAGAAGCCCGGAAAAAGTCAGAAGACGCCAATAGTTTGCTGGCCGAATCCGAGGCTAGATTAGCCGAAGCCAAGAAAGCCTCGGCGGCGATGGAGTCCGAAAAACTCGCCTTGGTTAAAGAGAAGGCAGAACTCGAAAGTGAGAAAGCGACCTATCGCCTTCAAATCCAGGACGAAGTAGAAAAAGCCTCTGGCGAATTGGCAAAGAAGGTCCAAGAAGCCACCACCAAAGAGGAGACGTTGAATAAGAAAATTTCTTCTTTGCAGGATGACATCGAAACCTACAAAGCCGTCATCTCGTCAATCAACATTCGCCAAGCCGACCTGATTAAAGCCAAAACCACGGCCGATGTCATTCAATCGCAATATGACGCCCTGAAGAAGAGCTTTGATGACGCCCAAACTAAGATCGCGGAAATGGAGGCGACTCGGAATACTTTGGGCACCGATCCGTTGGCCTATAAAGCGAAAGCCGATTCCCTTGAGAAACTCGTCAAAGACCTTCAGGACAAGTTGGCGAACGTTCCTTCGCAAGAAGAAATCGTTGCTTTGAGGGCAGATTCCGAAGAACTGGCGAAATTGACACCCCATTTAGCCGAAGTACAAAAGCAATTAACCGATCTCAAGGTTGAGTTGCAGGAGGCCAAGATAAACGCCTCGAAGGTCGATGATTATGTGCGCTATATCAAAATCCTCAACGCCAGCAAAGAGCAACTTCAAAACGAATTGGATCTTCTCCAAGACCAGTATTCCAAGGCAAATGGGGCCATCTTTAAGGCTTTGAGCCAATTCGACAAAGACGACAAACCGGCACCGATGGCGGCGGATTATGTGGACAATCTAAGGGACTTTTGCCAGGGATTTCGTGCTTATGCGGCCAATCGTCGCGGCGACGATCCCCAGTTGTTCTATTCGATTAAATCGATTCGCTCCTTCGTCTCTTGGCTTTCGACCTCTAAGCTGTTGATCCTCGAAGGCTTGAGCGGATCCGGCAAGACTTCTTTGCCGACCGCCTTTGCCAAATACGCCGGTTGGTCCCGGTATCTCGTGCCTGTTCAGTCTTCTTGGAAAGACAAGAACGATCTCATCGGCTTCTACAACGACTTCAAGCACGAATACAAAGAGACGGAATTCCTGAAAGACTTATACAAAGCTGATCGGGATCCGAAGAGGGTTTCGTTCATTGTTCTGGATGAAATGAACCTCTCGAGGATTGAATACTATTTCGCCGATTTCCTTTCTTTGCTCGAACTCGACAAATCGGAGTGGAAGATTGATTTGATGCCCGAAAAGGCCAATGACATCGGAATGCCCGCCCTCGTTCACGAGGGGAAGATCGATGTATCGGAAAATGTTTGGTTCATCGGGACCGCGAATAAGGATGATTCTACCTTCACCATCACGGATAAGGTCTATGACCGGGCCGGCGTGATCGAATTCACGGCGCCTGGCGAACGGGACGAATCCGTTGGGACTTCTTATGGGACTTCCAGCCTTTCTTATGCGGGTTTTATGTCCCTGTGCGAAAAGGCTGTCGCAAATTACGACCTAGCAGGCGACAAGAAAACCATGGAATTGCTGGAATACCTCCAACTTGCTCTTAATGAGCATTTCTCGATTAACATAGGCAATCGTATTCTTCGCCAATTCCGCAGGTATATTCCTGTTTACCTAGCTTGTGCCGGCGATTATGGCGATGATGCGAAACTCGAAGCCTTCGATACCTTCTTCCCTCGTAAGGTCTTGAGGAAGATCGAAGGGCTTTATGACGCTAGGACAAAGACTGGCTTGAAGGAGATTTCCGATTACCTGAAGAGCACTTATCAAAATAAGTTGCCGAATATGGTGGCGAGTTTGGATTCGATGCTTTCCAAAATAGATTGATATGAGGGAAAACGAAGACGTTTATTTACATAGGCTAAGAACCGAGATATTCCCAAAGGCTTTCTCCGAGGGCGCAACCCTATCGGACTTGGCTGGTGCTTTCGAGCGGAACGGCCTTCCCATGGAGGTTTCGGGCCACGAGACCACATGGGTTATGGCCCAAGGGACGATCGAAGCCATCAACAAGGCGATGCCGTTTCTCATGCAGATTGCCGATAAGCCCAGGTCTTTCATCAAGACGGTGGAAGAAACGACGCCAATAGAGACGGCAAAGAAAATCAGCCACATGGCGATTTCAAAGCTTTCGAGGGACAGCAAAGACTGGAACTCAAGGAGCCTGACCATGGTTCGGCCGAAGAATATCGCCGCCGAGATCAACGAAGAAACGCTCAACATTTACGAGAACCGGGTTGTCGTCAGCCTCGTAAAGAGACTCCTTTCTGCCGTTTATTCGAAGCGCGTTGATGTGGAAGAAAAACTACAAAAAGCCCGAGCAACGGCCTCTGAGAAGGCTATTAATTCCGTCTTGGGCATTAATTCTCTGACTTCAAGCGCTTGGTCTTTTTCGACTTATCAGAAAGCTCTTTGGAATTCGCTGAGAAACGGTGGTGGCGATAATGCAGAGAAAGAGTTGGATGACTACAAAGAACTTCTTCGAACTTTGGAACACCTGTCCTCTTGCCTAAGCCGGTTCCTTGCCTCGCCGCTCTATCGTGAATTAGCAAAGTTAAAACGTGTTCCTAGCCCGATTCAAAGGACCAACATCTTTATTTATGATCGCCGCTATAAGGAAGCTTATAACCTTTGGAAAATCCTCGATCAAGACGCCGCTCAATCAAAGAGCCCAGAAAAGTCCATAAATGAAAATGAGGATCTTTACCCCGATTATTTCCTTTATTGCGCTCTAAGTATTTGTTACTCGCTGGTTGATATGGGTTACCACGATACGACCCCGATGTCGGCGCTTGTGGTTGATGGAGACAGGATTAGAACGACGAATACAATTACCGCCACGAAAGATGGGGCGTCTTTCTGCCTTGAAATGGATTCTAATCAGAAAGCAATGCATCTCACTTTGCTGAAAGATAAAAAGGCGACAGAAATTTTGCTGCCGGTAGACGACACCAATTTCGAAAATATGGACGAGCCGACCATTCTCCAGTACACCGAAAACGTCTTGGACAACAATGTCATTTTAGAAAAACCGAAAAAATGGGGAAAAGAAACCTGGGTGTACACCTTCGTTTCTTTTGATATGGCCCAATCCAAGATAGGCCAAGCGTTGACTAATAAAGCGATGCGAAGATTCCTTAGCATTGGCGATTTCTACGATCCTTCTGAACCGAAAATCAAAGAATGGGGCGGACACAAAACCGGTTTCTTGCTTTGCCATCCGGCGCAAGATTTCAGAAACAATTTGTTGCGCATCGAAAGATTGCTCGGCTATTTTGTGTTTGGCAAAACACTTCAAGACGAAAACGGTGGCCACGTTTGCCCAATTTGCGGAGCGCCGACTTTGCGGTCGTATGGTGGGGATGACTTCGTGTGCACGACGTGCAAACACGCGATTTCCTATTCTTTCGATTCGACTTGCTCAATCGACAAATCACACGAAAAATTCCTGTGGGTTCGTCCGTCCGAGAATAAATACCTAGAAAACGAGCACATCCTGGATGCCGCTCAAAACATGACTGGTTTTCATTTGCTGGAGTTTAACCAATACCTAATGGGGAAATATGCGACGACCGCCTTTACCATATGCCTTCACGAAGGCCGTATTAAGGAACAAACAATTTGTCCAAAGTGTGGTCACGAATTAGGAAAACCTAAGGATTGATAGTTTTAGTTTCTTTCGTGGCTCAAGCTGGCTGATTTTGGCAATATCTCGTATTTATCGGTTTTTCTATATATTCATTTCCCAACGACGAGATAGGCTCGATATGCACAAGTTCCCCAAACCACACATGTCGAGACTATGGCAAGCCTAAAATTCCGATAATGGTTCGATGGAGTGAGGATTTTTGACGATTCTGCCTTCTGCTGCGTTGGCGTTCGCTCTTTAGACAGGTTGAGGCTGTGGCTGACAGAATTCGCATGAAAGGAACGCCAATAGGCCGAAAATAGACTTTGCCGTCTTCTTACGGATTTCATTAGATAGTATCAGAATGTTTTGTTGTGAAACAAATTTTTAAAAAATGTTTCACATAGGGAACAAAAAACTTTTATCTTTATTAAAATGAACCCTAAATTCTTGTTGTTTTCTTTGAAGCAAAATCTTATAATTAGGGTACAAAATATAAAATAGTTAAAAGGAGACGCACCCTAATGGATAAACCCGAGGAGATCAGAGGACTACTTAACGAAAAGGCATCGAACGAAGCCCGACTCCGTCTCCTTCCCTATAACGGATCCCCGGAAATCAAGGAAATCGAGGGGAAACGCTATCTTTATGTCCGGAAACGCGAGCTTGATCGCAACACTTCTACCTATGTCGGCCCTTATACCGATGAGCTTTACCAAATGCTTGTTCGTAATAATGCTGAGCGGAGATCGATCAACAAGCAACTCCGCTTGATTGATAAGAAACTCGCACAGCTTGGCTACAGCGAGACAGAGCTTTCTCCGCGGGTGAAACTCAACATCGATTTCGCCCGTGCGAACGTCAAATCCCTGATTTATGACCAGGCGATCTTGGAGGGCGTCGCCACGACGTTCGCTTTGACCGAGGACATCATCGAGGGCGGGAAGGTCAGCGGGATGACGGTCCGGGACATCCAGAAAGTGATTAACCTGAAGCACGCCTGGGAGTTTATCTTGGATGAAGGCGTTCTCTCCGCGCCTAGCGATTACAACTTGCTTTCCTATATCGCCAAACTCGTGAATGAGGATTTCATTTACGATGGAGGGCAGATACGCTCGGTCCCTGTGACCATCGGGGGGTCGACCTACGTTCCGCCGATGCCGATGGAGTTCGATGTCAAAGAGAAAATCCGCTCGATTCTTGATTCGAAGAAAGACGGCGTCAGCATCGCCATCGACCTTTGCCTTTACTGCATGAAGACGCAGATCTTCGATGACGGGAACAAGCGGGCCTCCGTCATTTTGGCCAACCATTACCTGATTGCCCATGGGTTTGGGATCATGGCGGTTAAAGACAACGACGTCCCGGAATTCAAAAAGGATCTCGTCGCCTATTACGAAGGGCGCGACGAAGAGTCCGTCAAAACGTTGCTTCGGAATAAGGCCTTAAGAACTTTTTGATCGAAAGACGGTGTTTTCAATGGGCATGTTATCATTGGCTGACGCTATCGGGGACACATCCACCGGTCCAACCTCTAGGCCCCGGGGCGTCTGTTCCTCTCGTGGTCTCTACGCACGCTGAAATTGTGGCTGTGGCTGACAAATACCTATTGGATTGATGTCGCTTTTGGCTATCCTAACGCAAGGCCATTTGCCTTGCGGGCCTTCTTTTGGCCATTTCAATAGAGAAAAATAGCCCCCATCATTTGAGAAGGGCGAGTTTGTCATTTAATTTGCGATAGATTCTTTTCTGAAACCAAGGCTCGGTCGACGCGGCGATGGCCCCTTCCAAAGAAAACCAGCGAACCCCGCTGTTCTCGTCCTCTTTTATCGCGAGTTTCTCCTGGTCATCCGCTTCGATGAGATAAGTGACGTTTAGATGCAGATGCGAAGAAACGTAATGGCCGTGTTTTTCGTGTCCGTCCACGGTTAGAACCTCCAACGAAAAAATGCTGTTCTGAATTGGCTTCAGTTTCGTGAGGCCGCTTTCTTCTTGAATCTCTCGGAGGGCGACGGCCAATAGATTCTCGTCTCCGTCCGCATGCCCACCAAGCCAACTCCAGGACTGGTAGATGTTGTGGTAGACCATCAGAGCTTTGTCGTGGTTTTGATTTATGACCCAGGCCGAGGCCGTCATGTGGGCCAACGTGTTTTTCCGGGTGAAAACATCCGCCTCGCTCTTGAGGCAATGAAGGATCAGCGCCTTATCCTGGCTTTCCTGCTCGTTGAAGGGGACGAAAGATGCAATTGCCTGGTCGATTTTCATGGTTTGAATTATAGGCCGTTTTCAATGGAAAAGAAAACGAGGGGCAAAACATGGCCAACGCTTATCCTTTTATGGTTTGGCCGGGAAGAGAGGTGATCGCAGACTTCGCTAACGATGGCTGGCACTATTTTATGGTTTTTGTCATGTGAGCGGGTCATCATGAACGCCAATCAGCGTTGTCCGATTTCGTAAGGGATGCCTTCGGCCTTCGGACACCCGGATTTCTTATGCGTGATGATGAGGACGATGAGAACGATGATGTAGGGTAGCATGTTGTAGAAGTAGGTCGGAAGATTGAGGGCCGACAAGAAAGGGACCGTGGTGTAGACGACCCCCAGGCATTTGACAAACCCAAAGAGGAGGGCACCGAGGGCGATCCATAAGGGTTTCCAGTTGCCGAAGATCATGATGGCGAGGGCCAAGAAACCCATGCCTCCGACGCTCGATTCGGCTTCGGTTCCGGTTTGGGTGGCGATGTAGATGAAGCCGCCTAACCCCGCGAGGGCTCCCGAAATCGTGGTGCCGAGATATCTCATCTTGAAGACATTGATGCCGACGCTGGCGGCCGCCTGAGGATGCTCACCACACGCTCTGAGATGAGTTCCGGTCTTGCTCTTATAGAGCCAAATCGACAAGAAGACGTAAAGAAGGATGACGATATAGGTCGAGATATAGACTTTGTTGAAGAAAAATCCGAGGAAATCATTGTTTTCGATGGCATTCGCGAATGCCTCGTTGGGATAAGAACTCACCGATAATTGGAAAGTGGCTCTCGAAGTGATGCGCTCGCTGTTGAAGAACATCAAGCCGAAAGTGGAAACGAGGGCGGGGGCCAGCATATTAAGGGCGGTGCCGCTGATCGTTTGGTCGGCTTTCATCTTGATGGCGGAGAAAGATAAGAGCAAGGAGAAGAGCGCCCCTGCCGCGGCGCCAACCAGCATCCCTAGCAAATAGAGCCATTGGGAAGTGGCGGCGAACACGTTGGCGTTGATCATGGCCCGGCAGAAAATGCATCCGATGAAGGCTCCGAAGATCATTTCGCCCTCAAGGCCCAGGTTGATAATGCCAGAGTGCTCGGAAAAGGCGCCTGCGAGAGCCACGATCATCAAAGGGATCATGGCTAGAATCGTCGCTTGAAGAATGAATAAAACCATTTTGCTTTTCCTCCCTCTTTCATTTCTCTTCTTTGGCCTTTGGCTTTTTCGGTTTGAACCAAAGCTTGATCTTTTTCCCGATCTCCGGGAACGAGTTTTTGAAGAAGGCGGTGAAACCGGCAAGATAGATGATGACGGCGATGATGATGTCGGCGAAGTAACGGTTATAGCCAGCGCTTACGAGATTGGTCCCCGACGCATCAATATAACGGATGAACAAGGCCGCGAAAAGACAGCCTATGGGGTTGCAGTTAGCCAAGAAGGCGCCGGCGATTCCGCTAAAGCCGTAATCAGGCAGCGTTTGGTAGACCGAAAGGAATTGGATTTCGATGCCCGGGTGAAGATAATAGAACGCCCCGGCGAGCCCCGCCAAAGCGCCGCTTAAACCCATGGCGAAGATCACGTTGAATTTGTCGTTGATTCCGGCGTAACGGGCAGAGTACTTGTTAAGCCCGCAAGCGCGCATGGAATAACCACGAGTTGTTTTGTTCAATAGGAGCCAGCAAAGGATGGCAACGAGTATGGCGATGAAGATGCCGCAATCGAGGTAGGAGTTGTGGGTAAGGCTTCCAAGCCCCCAATCTGGGGTTCCCGTTCCGGTTTCGGCCGTGGTTATTAAATAACCCGATTTCCCATAGCCTTTATTGATGAGGTTCGACAAAGAATCGAGCGAGAAGATCCAAGTGAACAAATTGGCCGCAATCCAGTTGATCATGATCGTCATGATGACTTCGTTGATGCCGAAGAAGGCTTTCAGAAAGCCAGGGATGAGGCCCCAGAGCATGCCGGCGATGGCCGCGACGAGAAGGGCCAACATCCAAACGAAGACGCCTCCGACTGGATTATTTTGGCAATTGATATTGAGGGCCACCAGCAAAGCGGCCATTGTCCCCATGAGGAACTGGCCAGGGGCGCCGATATTGAATAGCCCCGTCTTATAAGCCACGGCCACGCTTAACGAAGTGAAGATCAGCGGGACGGAATAGAAAATCATGTTGCCGGCATCCAATTGGATGTCCATGGCGGTAAAAGGACCAGAGAACAAATAGGCTAATCCTCTGAATGGATTAGCGTCTTCCAAGGAAAAGGAGGAGAAGAGCATAATGAGAAAGCCGAGCAGAAGTCCGATGAAAACGCAGATGATGGAGGCGCCAACGGATTTCAGGCCTTCTTTCGAAAAAGCGGATTCCCGGGATATTTGTTTAGTTTTGTCCATTTTCGGTTCCTCCTCTAACGACTTTCAGAACCTTTGGCGGAACGAGTTTTACGATCGGGTTGCCGTTTTCGTCCAAACGCATTTTCCGCGCTCCAGCCATATATAGGCCAAGTTCAGGCGCCGTAACTTCTTTCGGGTTGAAGGAACCGACTAATTCCCCGTTATACATCACAAGGATTCTGTCGGAGAGGTTCATGACTTCCTCCAATTCAAGAGACACCAACAAAACCGCTTTTCCGGCGTCACGATCGGCGATGATCTTCTTGTGGATGTCTTCGACGGCCCCGACATCAAGTCCGCGGGTTGGCTGCACGCAGATGAGCAAGGAGTGGGCCTTGTCGAGTTCGCGGCCGACAATGATTTTCTGCTGGTTGCCACCAGACATACTGCGGGTCATGGTTTCGCTGCCCCGAGAAGAGCGGACGTCGTATTTGCGGATCAAGGCATCGGAATAGCGTTTCCTTTCGGCGAAGTTAATCCAGCCTGCGGTGGCGAATTTTTTATCGCGGTATTGCTCGATGACCATGTTTTGCTCAACGTTATAATCTAGGACAAGCCCATATTTTTGCCGGTCTTCAGGGATGTGGGACATCCCATTTTTTATTTTTTCGTGGATGCTCTCGTCGGTAATGTCGACACCATTGAGAAAAACTTTTCCGTTTTTAATCGGCTCAAGCCCGGTGATGGCGTTGATTAATTCGCTTTGGCCGTTCCCTTCGATGCCCGCGATGCAGACGATCTCTCCGGCTTTAACGGAAAAAGAGGTGTCTTTCACCATCTCTTTCTTGGTGATTGCATCCTTGACGAATAGATGGGAGACGGATAACACGACTTGTTTTGGCGTAGCATCGGCTTTTGGAACGACGAAACTGATTTCTCGCCCGACCATCATTTCCGCGAGTTTCTCAGCGTTGGTGTCTTTGGTTAAGACGGTTCCAATGCATTTTCCTTTTCTCAAGACCGTGCATCGGTCGGACACTTCCATGATCTCGTTGAGTTTGTGTGAGATGAAAAGGATCGATTTTCCCTCTGTGGCCATGAGTTTGATGGTCTTTATGAGATTTTCTATTTCTTGAGGGGTCAAAACCGCAGTGGGTTCATCGAAAATCAGGATGTCGTTATCGCGATAAAGCATCTTCAGGATCTCGGCGCGTTGTTGCATGCCAACCGAAATGTCACTGACCTCTTTGTCCAAATCGACCTCGAGGCCATATTTCTTCATGATTTCGTTGCATTTCTTGCGTGCGGCCTTTTTGCTGACCCAGCCGGCTTTGGAATCTTCGTCGCCAAGAATGATATTGTCTAGGACCGTAAAGCATTCGACCAACTTAAAATGTTGGTGGACCATGCCGATTCGCAGATCATTGGCATCGTTGGGGGATTTGATGTGAATTTCCTTGCCATCTTTATAGATTGATCCGCTGTCGGGTTGATAGAGTCCGAAAAGAATGCTCATCAAAGTGGATTTGCCTGCGCCGTTCTCTCCTAAAAGAGCGTGGATTTCGCCTCTTTTGAGTTGGAGGGTGACGTGATCGTTGGCTCTGATTCCGGGAAAGTCCTTGACGATATCGCGCATCTCAATGACGTACGGGGTTTCCTTTTCCATAGTGTTGAGGTCCTTTCTTAGTTTTCAAAAAGGCCCTTACTTGGTGAAAGCAAGGGCCTTTTGGTTCATAGACTACTTGTCGAGGGTGACGCTGATGTGGCTCATGTTCGCCGTGTTAGTGGTCCACCAAGAAGCATCGTTGATGTCGGCAGGAACGGTTCCATCAGGAACAATCGTTCCGCCTTTCACTGCGGCAAACAGCGTGGTGTATTGATCTTTGGTGAAGGTCTTGAAACGCCAAGCTGCATCAGAGGTCGGAAGTCCAGTCGCATCGTCAGAGGCGCCAAGATTTTGCGCTTTGCCACCGAGATTGGCATCCCAGGTGCCATCGTAATATTGGCCCAAGACCTTCTCAACGGAAGCCCCTAAGCCTTTCATGGCCGAGGTGATGACTTGATCGCTGAGAGCATGTTGGTCGGTATCGACGCCGATGATGTATTCGTCTTTGCTGGTTCCAACGGCAGCCACAACGGAATTGACCATTGATCCGCCGCAAGAGAAGACGACTTGGGTTCCGCTGCTGTACCAACTGGAGATTTGAGTCTGGAGATCGGTTGATGCCGAGAAGGAAGCGCCGTTCTTGTAAGAAATCTTCACGTCAAGTTTCGAAGTCGCGCCCTTAGCGGCCGCGCCAGCTTCGATGCCTTGGACATAACCCCAAGCATATCTTTCGCAAGCGGGGTTAGTTCCGCCGCCGCCGAAAGTTCCACCGAGTTTGGTGAAGCCTTCCATGGCTGCGCCGTATCCGGCGAAGTAGCCGGCTTCTTGTTCTTTGTAGGTGATGGCGGTCACGTTAGTCAAAACGGTGCTGTCAGTGCTGGATTTCGATAATGCCCAGCCATCGACGAATACGAATTTAACGTCTGAATGGGCGGCGGCAACAGTCTGCATAGCGGTGGCTTGCAAGAAACCAGGGGCCACGATGACTTTGGCGCCATTTTGAACGGCGAGGTTATAAGCGGCGATGCGGTCGTTATCAGTTGCGTTGGAGCCGTTGGCTGGCTGATAGTACTTATAGGAGATTTTGTTAGCCTTGGCGTAAGTCTCAGCACCTTCATAAGTTCCTTGATTGAAGCCGCCATCCATGAGCTGACCGACATCGGTGACAACAGCAATCTCGTAAGTACTGCTGCTGTTTCCGCATCCGGCCAAAGTGAGCACGGAGAATAGCGGAACCAAAACGACAAGCGTCTTTTTCATCCTTTTTCCCTCCTTGGGTATGAAATGAAAAACCGGGGAAATAAGCATTAGAAGAATTGAGGAATCGTTTTGACCGGTTTTGCCAATTTTCTTTATTTTAGAAAGGGCAAGACCAATTTTGGCACCTGATGGGAGGTTTCACGAAAAGATAATTCTCATTCGATGTCTGCCAAATGATGAGCCGCAAACCTTTTTGTACCTATTATCCCCATGGGTATTTTACCACAGGATATCCTCTTGTTACATACATTCGTTTAAAAGTACGCATATAGGAGCAAATGATACATGATTTAGCCACCATTGAACTGTTAACCTCTAAGTAGACAGTCACGCATTCCCTCGTATACGAGGATGATGTGATTGTAGACAAGGAGGTTTTCATTATGAGCAGCCTCTCCTTCGACGAAGCCCACGCGAAATACGGCGTCGGGCAGACGTGCCTCTACATGTGGCTGAGGGAATACGAGCGGTCCATCGGGGCCGCGGCCCCGGCGAAGCCGGCCAAACATGTGATCCCGTCGGATTATTCGGCGATGAGCAAGGACGAGCTGATCCACGAGCTGATGAAGAAGGACATCGAGGCCGCGCGCCTAAAAAAAGGCTATGCGGTGAAAGGGAGTGGTACAGAAAAGGTGTTCGTTTCTACAAGCGGCAAGAGTACCAAGTGATCATGGAGCTGTCGGGGAGGCGGCCCGTCCAGGCCCTCTGCCGCGAGATGTCGGTCAACCGGAGCGGGTTCCACGAATGCCGTTCGCGGCGGGCGGCCCCCTCGGAGAAAGCCAGGAAGAAGGCCGCGGACATCGCCCTCTTCATGGGATTCCACGCGAGGCATCCCTCCCACGGGTACCGATGGCTGAACGCGAAGATCCGGCTCGACCTCGGCCTCGTCATGAGCGACGAGTACGCGCGGAGGTGCTGCCGTTACGCGGGGATCGCGAGCGAATGCCATCATTACCGTTGCAGAAAGCCTGGCGAGCCCGGGAGATCCTACCCGAACATGATCCTGGCCTCGCTCGACGTCACCGGGCCGTTCCAGGTGGTCGTGAGCGACATGACGGCCTTCTGGGCGGCGGGCCAATACTGGGAGCTCACCCTCTACATGGACCTCTGGGACGACGAGATCGTCGGTTACGGGCTCACCCACAAGAAGGGCGACCCATCCGGGTATTACGCAGGCTTGGCGATGTTCCTGGAGGCGAAAAAAGAAAAGTACATGGGCCTTGAAACCATCTTTCACACGGATCACGGCTCGGTGTACTCTTCGAAGGGCTACAACGAAATCCTTCAGCCATATGATATCACAAGGACGATGTCCGACCCCGGGACCCCGACGCAGAATGGGGCGATGGAGGCCATCAACGGATGGCTCAAGACCGAGCTTTTCGCCGATTTCGGGATCGCCGGGTCGGACGACGTCCCGAAGCAGGTCGCCGATTACGTCAGGTATTTCAACGAGGGCAGGCCGATGTGCTGCCTGGGGTATCTGACCCCAAAACAGTACAAAGATGCCCACGGAAAGGAGGCCGGTGCCTCCAAAACCCCATCGACGTGTCTGAGATTGCCGTCGGCGCGTCTACAACTGCCGGCGATCGTGTCTACTTATCGTTGACTTCTGCAAAACTATATTCTTATGTTCTTTCTAAGGCCACAATAAGAGATATTGTATCATTGTTCACCAACGGTTTTGACGATAGTTCCATTTTTTCTTCCGGGACGTTTATTTATCCCATCAACGGATGCTTGTCTGCTGGAGAATTTTTGGCAGGCCTTTATGGATATATGGGATTACCTTTCGAACAGAATCTAAAAGATGTCTTTGATATTGAAGATGGCGAAGGAAGGCTAGTTACTGGGTGGATTTTTTCAGACAAAAGACTTTCGTTTTCACATCCTAATTCACAGCAGACAATTCAGATAATTGAATATTGTTTTCATCCTGAGGTTCGTGACGAAAAAAGTCGGTGGAATGATGCTTTAATTCAAATCAACAAACTGCTTCACGGAGATGGATTGAGCCTTTGTGTAACCGGGAAAATTTCAAGCCGGGATTTGTACAAGATTCAAAAAATAGTTTTTATCAGCAACGGCATGATCGAATCGAAAGAAATTGTAGCAAAAACGACGAGCGAATATATCAAAAAGCAAGTTGAGCAATTACGCATCTCGTGCGAACAAAATTCGCCAGAAGCTATTGGGACGGCAAAGGAACTGCTAGAATCTGCATTTAAGATGATTCTTTCGGAACATAAAGTGGCGTTCTCAGTTACCGACAGCCTTTCTGATTTGGACAAGAAAACCCGTCAAGTTCTTGGGATTGATAAAAACAAAAACAACCCGAAAATACCAGGAGTAATTAGTATTCTAAGTGGTCTTTCAAATGTAGTTAACGGAATGGCTGAACTTCGAAATAGCTATGGAACAGGGCACGGCAAAGATGAATCGTTTATCCCTTTGCCGAAACGATATGGGAAATTGGCGGCAAACGCATCTATAACCTATATTACTTTCTTGCTCGAAACTGATGAAGATAAACCTTGTTGATGCAGTGGAGAAAGCCTATTTTACAAAAAAGGAATATTTAACTTTACAAAAATGTAAATAGCGATTATCATAGTGGCAAATGGATATCAAAGGCCAGCTGAAACAAATCGACGTTAAGGTTTCGAAACTCGCCGCGGGTCTAGAGATTTCGCGTCCCACCTTCGATTCTTATCTTGAACTCTACGAAAAAGGGGAAGCTATTCCCAACGATAAGTATCAAATCATCTTTGAATACTTATTTTCAAATGGCTGTGTATCAGCGGTTGAATTCGCCCAGAGGTATGATTTTGTCCGAAGCAAAATGCTTAACGGCATTAAAGATGATGTCACCAAGCAAAAAAAGGATGACCGTTCGTCCTTTCTTGTTTCCACGATCTACGCTTGCTTGAAAGATCCGTCTATTTCTCCCGAGACGCTGGAGTTTCTCTATCTTCTTTTGAGAAACAAGGATGTGGAAGTGGTGAAGCTGGTCGAAGCCTATTTCAATTTGGCAAACGGCATTGTCGATGGCCCATCCGAGAGCTTCTCAGACCAAGAAAAGGCCTTCCTGTCCTCGATGGCGATCCTGTTCACCCGATTCAAAGAAAGCGGTTTAACGTTTGATGAGGCCGCCTATCAGAACCTTCTTGAGCAAAATAAGAAAATGCACGCAAAGCGTAGCTTAGCCGCTTCTGACGATGAGGTGATCGCCTATATCAAGACTCACATTTCCGATGTGGATTCGATTGACGTGAATAAACTTAGGGAAATGCTCGCCAAGAGCGAGGGTAAGGGGGATTCCAATGGATCTAAGTAACTACATCAAAAGACAGGCTCGTGCCTTGCCGGTGTTTCTTCTCGTTGACGTAAGCGGCAGCATGTCCGGCTCCAAAATCGGAACCGTCAATGTCGCTATCAAGGAGATGCTTTCGACTTTCCGAGGAATTGAAAACCCCAAAGGAATCATCAAGCTTTCCATCATCACGTTTGGCAACGGGAAGGTGAATATCCTCAAACCGTTGTTGGAGATCACGGAGGCCGACGCTTATACTTTGAATGCCGACGGAGACACCCCGATGGGAATGGGCCTCGATGCCGTAAGAGAACAGATTAACGACAAGAACGTGGTCTCTTCTCGGGACTATACCCCAACGATCGTCTTAATTAGCGATGGGTTGCCTACCGATTTCCCCGAATATCATCAGGGAATGTCCACCCAAGACGTCATCGGCTCTTGGGAAAATATGCGGAACCTTCTTTCTGAAGAGAGCCGGGCTTCGAAATCCGTCCGCCTGGCGATGGGCATCGGCGACGATGCGGATGAGGGAATCCTCAAAGCGTTCATCAACAACGGGGAAATTCCGGTGGTTCATGCGAACGATAACGCCACGATTTCAAATTTCTTTAAATGGGTCACGATGTCTGTTAGCACCCGCTCGGTGAGCACGGACCCAGGAAAGGCCGACACCAGCGACATTAAGTATTGTTTCGATGCTGATTCCCTGAAATTTTAATTATGAAAAAGCCAGGGGATCCCATTCAAATAAACGGCCACCAATACACTCTTGGCGAGCGTATCGGCGGAGGGACGGAAGGCAATGTTTTCCGGCTCGTCGAAAAGCCGGGGGCTCTTGCCAAACTCATTGATGTCAATCGGAAAACCGAGAGGCAGATAGCCGATGAGAGAAAGCACCTTCAGAAATTGGTCGATATCTGTCAGTCGATCACCAATACCAAGGAACTTTCGGTCAGAACCTTCGCCGCCTTGCCACAAGCCTTGCTCGACAACGAGTTGGGTTACGTGATGAAGGAAGCCGCCAATAGAGAGCCGATCTCCGCCTATTTGAATGTGCCAGAAACGGACTCCGGGGCTTGGTATGTCTCGCACGGCCTCTACAAACGCTACCAGATCATTCACGAGCTTTTCAGAGCGTTGCAAGTCATTCATCTTGCCGGCCTTGTTTTCACCGATCTTTCGCCTAATAACATTCTCACTAGCCCCAAAGCAAACGATATTGTGTTTATCGACACGGATAACCTAAGAACGAGGGACGACCCGTTCTTGAACGTTTTGGGAACCCCAGGATACATGGCGCCGGAACTATTCAGCGGTATCCCAAGCGAAGCCTCCGTCCTCACGGATGAGGAGAAAGCCGAAATTAAACAGGGAATTGTGACGCCGGAATCCGACATTTTCTCAGCAGCGGTCATCGCGTTCCAACTTTTGGTTTTCAATCATCCCTTCATCGGGGATCTGGTCGATAACGGCAGTCAAGAAGACGAAGAGGCGGCTTATCGCGGCGCTTTTGACTACATTTTTAAGCCCGGAACAAAAAACAACAGAACAGGAAACGTCTTTGTCGATCGATATGAACGAATTACCACGAAGGAAATACGCGAACTCTTCAAACGCACCTTCGTCGATGGAAAAAACGTCGCCCTCTCTCGTCCGACCGATCTTGAATTCATCGATGCCTTCGAAAGGGGGCTGTCTCTTATCGTTAAATGCCCTTATTGCGGGACGGAAAACATCTACAATCTCGTATTGGACAAGGACGAGAAATGCGTCGCCGACGCCAAATGTTTTGACCCAGATTGCGACAAAAACATCCCGACCCAGCAAATTCTTTCGGTCTACGCCAAAGGGAAAGAAGGCCCTTTGGAGGAAGTGATTCTTGGCGAAGTCGGGATTGGGCCGGACGAAAAACAGATTCCCATTTCAAGAAAAGTCCTTCATCACTCGGACTCGTGGCCCGATTGCATTTATCTATCGGACATCGGAGCCGGGATCGGCAACCGCAAAGACGATCTCATCGGGGCGATCAAAATTTCGAAAGACAATCCTGATTTTGTCGTTTTTCGTCTTTTGAGCAACGAAAACGTTGAGATCAAAGCCGTGGTGGCCCCGCTCGACCCGCATTCGGAAAAAATAGTGCCCGTGGCCCCGAATTCGGAAACGAGTTTCGCGTATAAACGGCATTACGTCGTCCTTCAAGGGAACAGCTTGAAACACGGCAAATTCTTCGTCTATTTCAAAGTGGAGGATATCTGATGGTCAAAGAACTCCACACAAAATCGGGCGACTTCGTTATCGTGGAAGCCTCGGTTATGGGCTACGATAAAGCCGATAACCAAGATACTTTTGACTTTGGATTCAACGACCACGCCCTTTGCGTTTCTGTGTGCGATGGGCTCGGATCCGTTAGGCGGGCGAAGGAAGGGTCCGAACTCGCAGCCAAGACGCTTGTGAGAATGGCTTTGGCGGGCAATGTGGACGGCAACGCCCTTCTTCAAGCTTGGAGAGACTCGCTGCCTTCGGATGCTGATGAGGCTTCCTTTAATACGACGGCCAAGTTCGCCTTGCTATCAGACAATAACGCTATTGTTGGCGGAATTGGGGATGGTTTGATTGCGATGTGGGATGGCAAAAAGCTCTATCTTCACAGCAGCAAAGGGGAATTCGCTAATCAAACCGCGTCAATCTTAGACTTATCAGGTCTTCAAAAGTTCACGCAAGAATCCTGGAAGCTTGTCCCGGGCTCGTTGCTTATGATCGGAACCGACGGTTTCACGGAGGATCTCGACCACGAGAAATTGGGTGATTTCCTCGCCGGTGTCACGAGCGAGATGGAAAACAAACCCGACGATTTTGAAAGAAGTCTTCTTCATTTGCTTGAGAAGTGGCCCAATTCGACCAATGGTGATGACAAGACGGTCTGCTTTGTTCTCAATAGGGGGAAACATTGATGGAAATAACGTATCGAAGCACGCCGATTAGCGGATCGTTTGTCCCAGAATCTCAAGTTGATTCCGTCGATGGTTTCGAAGTTAAGAAATTTGACGATGTCCTTTATCTGGTCAAGGCTAACAAAGAAAAAATCAAGTTGGTGCCTGAAACGAAAACCGCCAAAGATGTCATTAACCTCTTTTCGTCTGACCCCGCTAACACTGAGACGATTTACGGCGTAGAGGCCGCGGACGGGAAGGTTGCCATCGTCATTCACCAATTCAGCGGGAAGCCAATCAAGCTTATCGATCCTCATGACCAGATGAATCTTTATGTCGAAAGAGGGACCGCGGCCAAACTTTGCGAAGAATTGAAATTCGCCGAAAATCAGCTTGTTGACTGGCTTACCAAACAATTCATGTCCAACAAGAGCGTCTTCGCGGTCAAGGACCTCAATTTCCAGTGGAACAAATTCACCTTGGTCGGCGGCGATTATTTGGCTAGGGTCCAAATGGAGCGTGATGGCGTCTATTGCATCAACCGCTTTTTCCACATCAAGAACTTCGGGCAGATTCCTACCCAGATTTACGGAAATGTGAAGTTCGTCCTTTGGGATGAAGCCATTTCAATCAATTGCCCTAAGGGAAAAGGGCTTACGGATGGGAAGATTCCTGATTTGATCAAGGCGTGGGACGACTACATCAACTATCGGCTTGAGTCTCTTCAAAAAAAGCAAGAAAGTTACGGCGCTGTTCCCTTCGACTCCGTTGATTTGACCGATGGCATTAGCATCAAAATCCACGTTAAATCCGACTCGCCGCTTTCGATGAACCAGCTCTTTGCCAATGGCGAGGAAATCGATGCCAGGATTCATGATTTAGACAGCAAGATTGAAGAAGATCCCTTTTATTTGAACAAGCCAACCGCCATCGACGACAAGGAGTCCGTGGTTAGTTTTGGACTGAAGGATCTTGGCAAGGCGATGAAGTTCTTTGATGCGTTAGACGGAGGCTTTCTTGTCCTCTCCACTTTCTCGCTGAAACTTGAACAGAAACGGAAGAACGAAATCGTTGATACGGTCAAAAGCAAAACCAGCAACACCATGAACCAGATCATGCGCTTGATGGATGAAGACGTCCAAGACACAACGATCCCAACCAATTATTTGCCATTGGACGCCGAGGCGTTGCAAGCCATGCTCGGCAAGAAGGACGCCCAGTTGACCGAAACCTATAAACGGGCGATGGACATCGCCATTAACACGCCGGACATCGCGATTATCCAAGGCCCACCGGGAACTGGCAAAACAACCTTAATCCGTGGCATTATGTCCCGGTTACAAAGTATCCGGCCTAATTGCAAGATTCTGATTAGTGCTCAGCAACACGACGCTTTGGATAACGCCGTCAACGGCATTAAACCTAATGACGCCTTCCCGGCCGTAATTGCCTCAAAACGGTTCGATTCAACCGAAGAAGAAGAGACGGCGCGGCAAGAAAAGGCCGTCCGGGCTTTTCAAGAGCTTATGTTGGAAAAATGTGACGCCATCTTGGATGGACAGACAAGCAAGGGATTCACCGATTACGTCGAGGACGCGATTTATTGCATCCAGAAAATAAGGGTTGCTAATTATACCGATGCCTCAATTCTTGAGAACCTGCCGAATTTGACGAACGCTTTGAACCAAATTGGGTTAGGCGCAGAAACCGCTCTTGCCTTATCGGAACTTAAACTCGCCATTGAAGGATCCAAGGCAACTGAAGAAGAGACTCCTTTGCAGAAAGCTATCGCCGCTCAAAGAACGTCAAAAAAGAGCCTCTCCGATGACGCGCCGGC
>Ga0183101_1001436_pt1 | contig 22462 bp, 16 predicted proteins | sample Biomet3_FD_127790 | JGI IMG/M metagenome (GOLD analysis project Ga0183101, IMG submission 127790) | Microbial communities from bioreactor (seeded with sewage sludge) at LBNL, California, USA - Biofuel metagenome 3 | ecosystem: Engineered > Bioreactor > Anaerobic > Unclassified ...
TCCTTCCCATCCTTTTAAATTAGGCGGATTAATTATTACTCCATTTCTTATATCTAAAGGACCTGGACATGCCACACCAATAGCCTGAATGTTATATGTATTCCACTTTTCCCTAATTATTTTTATTAAATTATCTACATTATAGTCCGCACCTTTTTCAACGATATTATCTATTTTAAATTTATCTATTAAATTATATTCATTATCTAAAATAGCGGCTCTTAAGTTGGTACCTCCTATATCAATTCCCAAATAATAATTCATCTTGACCTCCTAAAATATTAACAAAACTATTTGATTAAATAAAATCTTCTATGATATTTTTTAATTGCGCGCTTACTTAAAATTGTTATTTCTTATTCGTTCCAAACTTTTTATAAGCTTATTTTATTAAAAGCCGGGATAAATCCTCGGCTTTTTACTATTTTTTCTTTAAATCATTTATTTCTTTCTGCATATATAACATCTCTTTAGCTAAAGATAAAATTATTTCTGCTGCCATTAATTGATCTTCAGCATGCATAAGTATTAATGAAAACTCTTGCTTATTTCCTTTTGCTTCTTCTTGTATAAGTTGTGCATGTGACTTATGTCCTTCTCTCATAAACACGGATGCATCTTCAAGTAATTTTTCTGCCTCTTCTACATTTCCGCCTCTTCCTTTAATTAAAGCCTGGATTCCCATACTCTTTGCCGTTCCAACATTACTAATAATATTGAAAGCTATTAACTCCATTCCTTCCATTTTAAACCACCTTATTTCATTAAATCTATAGCGAAAGTTAAAACTTTGTCAGCATTCATTCTGCCATAATCCACCATACTAATAACTTCTACTGATATCTTATTTTCTACTGTCTCTTTTACACTGTCTTTCATAAATCCAATTTGAGGTCCTAGTAGAATTACATCAGCACTTTGCCAACACTTAGATAAATCTGTCGAAGGTATAGCTTCTATTGTTACTTCTATACCCTTTTCTTTTGCCACTCTAATCATCTTTTGTACAAGCATTGATGTTGACATTCCTGCATTACATACTAATAATATTTTTTTCATAACAAAACATCTCCCTTTTATTTTTATATTCTTTCTATTTATTCTTCAATCTGTTTTTTCTCTGCAACCTTTAAAAAAGGAATATATAGTAAGACTGTAAGTGCAATCATAATTATTTGAAATACTGAAGCTCTCCAATCTCCACCGGTTGCTAGAAATCCTGATAAAATTGGTGGAGTCGTCCAAGGTGTTTGAATTACTACTGGTGACATCCATCCTGCCTCAGTCACTAAGTATGCAACAGTTAAGCAAATTGGTGAAGCTAATACAAATGGAATCATTAGTGTTAAATCAAATACTATTGGTAAACCAAATATAACTGGCTCATTAATATTAAATATACCTGGTGCTGTGGAAAGTTTAGCAATATCTCTATAATCCTTTCTCTTTGAGAATAAGAATATAGCAATTAATAACGCAATAGTATTACCTGATCCACCCATTACTCCAAATGTGTCCTTAAATGACATGCTAATTATGTGAGGGATAGGTTGACCTTGAGCAAAAGCAGTCATATTTTCATTCATAGCTGTGTATAATACTGGATCCATAATTGGCGCAATTACCCCTCCTGGATGTATCCCTATTGCAAATAATAAATTAGACAACAGCATTAATATTATAAATCCTGGTAAACTAGTAACTAGAGCTACCAATGGTCGTTGTATTGTTTTTAAGATCAGTGAATTTATATCTGTCCCAAAAAGTTGTTTTATTGCAAATGACACTACAGCAAAAATTAGAATAGTAATCATTATAGGTATTAAACTATTAAAAGACTTTGTAACGGCTGGAGGTACTGCTTCTCCACCTATATTAATCTTAAGTTTTTCATTTTTAGATAACCACATAAATAATTCAGTTGATAATAGTGACGTTATAATACCTACGAACATCCCACCTGAATTAGTGGAACTATAAGAAATAACTCCTGCAACTTTAACTGCCTCTTTAACTCCTACAGGTGTAGTTGAAATCACAAATGGTAATAAAACAACAAATATTGAAATAGCTAGAAGCGCTGGTGCTATTGGATTTTCAAATTTCCTATTTATTGCTAGATGATATGCACATGCACCCGCTAGCAATACTGCTAAGAAATTTAAAGTACCATTATTAATAGATGTTCCAACATCTTGCCAAGTAGTTAATGTTGCTGGATTAATTATTTTAGACATAAATCCTGTTGGTTCAATAACAACATAGTTAATGAAAATCATTAAGCCTGCAATAATAATGAATGGAATTAGTGATGCAAATGCATCTCTAAGTGATCTCAAGTGTATTTCTCCACCTAACTTTTGCGATGCTTTCCCTAGTTTTTCAAAAAATTTGTTCATCAATATTCCCCCTTTTTTATTCTTCAAAACCATTATTTGTAGCTAACAGTTTATAAAACTCTCCACTTTTCTTTACTGTTCTCTTTTGAGTTTTTAAATCTAAACTAACTAAACCATACCTATTTTTATATGCATTCATCCATGACCAACAATCAATGAATGTCCATAGATGATATCCTTTTATATTACATCCCTCTTCAATTGCTTTATGAACATATTTTAAATGTCCCTTAATAAAATTAATTCTGTATTCATCATTAATTTGCCCATTTTCAAGAAAACGTTCTTCATCAGTGACACCCATACCATTTTCGGATATAAAAGCTTCTATATTTCCATAATTTTCTTTAACATCATTACAAAGATCTAGTATTCCTTTCTCGTATATTTCCCATCCTCTATAATTATTAAACTTTCTTCCTGGCATTATATATGGATCAAAAAACCATTCTGGCATAAATGGAGAATTAGGATTAACAGCATTTTCTCTCGCCTTTGCTCTTCTTGGTTCATAATAATTTATTCCTAAAATTTGAGCTGTATTTTCTTTAATTATTTTTAGCTCATCATCTGTATATATAGGAATTTGATTATATTTTTTAAGAGTATCAACTAACTTCTTAGGAAATTCGCCTTTTACACAAGGATCTAAGAAGCTTCTATTATAAAATAAGTCACAATATTCTGCTGCCTCCACATCATACTTATTTGAACTTCTTGGATAAGTAGGACTAAGATTTAATATTACTCCAATTTTAGATTTTAGATTGTGTTTTTTAAATCTTTCAATGGCTTTTGCATGTGCAAGAATTGTATTAAAAGCTACTTGTGCACCCCTCTTAAAATCTATTATGTTTGGATAGTGAAAATCTTGTAAGTACCCTCCAAGTACTGGTCCTAAAGGTTCATTAAATGTAAACCAATGCTCAGCTCTGTCTCCAAATAATTCAAAACACTTATCTGCATAGTTCACATATGCCTCAACGACCTCTTTACTTTCCCATCCTCCCTTTTCCTGCATTACTAACGGCATATCAAAGTGATATAAGTTAATAAAAGGCTTTACATCATTAGCTATAAATGAATTAATTACATTATTATAAAATTCAACTGCTTTTTCATTAACTTCTCCATCTCCATTTGGAAATAATCGAGCCCACGAAATAGACATTCTAAATGAATTATGTCCAAGTTCCTTCATTAATTTGATATCATCTTCATACCTATAGAAGAAATCTGAAGTAATATCTGGTCCAACTTCATCATAGAATCTGTTTTTTTCTAGTTGAAACCAATGATCCCAAATAGTTTTTCCTTTATCAGTATTACCTTTGCCTTCTGATTGCTCTGCTGATGAGGCACTCCCCCACCAGAATCCTTCTGGAAATTCATAAAATTTTTTCATAAGTAACTCCCATCTTAATATATATTATGTTTCTCGTCTCGAGCAGAAAACATTTTCAATTATGATTATATATGTCCTTTCAAAAATAATCAATACCTTTTTTCAAAAGATATATACCTTTTATAAAAAGATATATAAATACCAGTATATTTTTATTTATATCTGATATATAATATATGTGTGGAAACAATTGAGAAAGGAAGATTATATATGCCGCCTAAATACAAAGTAGTATATGAAGATATAAAGAATAAGATAAATAATTATATTTATAAAACCAATGAAAAAATTCCAGATGGAGATTCTTTAGCTGAATGCTATAATTGCAGTAAACTTACAATAGCTAAAGCATTAGATTTATTAGTTCAAGAAGGTATGCTAATAAGACGACAGGGCTCTGGTACTTACGTTAAAGAAAATCTGTCCAACAGGACTACTATAGAATTAGATAATATTTCAGGTTATTCTAAAAAATTTAGTACAGAGCATCTAAAATCAACTGTGATAGATTTTTCTATTATCACACCACCTAAAGAAATTGCAGAAAAACTTAACATCACCGATGAATATATATATAAAATTTTACGATTACGATCTGTGGATAATGACCCACAAATACTAGAAGAAACTTATATGCCTATTTATGTTATACCTGGACTAAAAGAACACCATTTAGAAGGCTCTATTTATGATTACATAACAAATGAACTTGGATTTAAAATTCAAAGCGCCCACATCTCTATAAAAGGTGATGAGGCTAACTCTAACGATAAACTTTATTTAAATTTGACAGAGTCTGACTTTATTATAGAGCTTGAGAAAATATGTTATTTAGAAAATGGTAAGATTTTCGAATATTCGAAAACGCACCATAGATATGACGTTTTCAAATTCAATACTGTTTTAGTAAATAATATTTAGATTAATTCCTTCTTCTGTGTAGCTTATTGTATTATCATCTAATTAAAATTCATGATTTATGGACTACCAGTGACAATAAAAACCCACGACCAACTGTAAGCAGCTATTTAAGCCACATACAGGTGGTCGTGGGTTTCATGTTGGAGGTGATACACCACCTTTTAAATCCACCATAAATTTTATTTTTCGACTGCTTCCTTATTCTATATTATAATTAAAATGATATTACTTATTCTATACTAATTAATGAATGAATGGAGATGAATTCTAGTTGAATTACGTATATAACATATTAGTTCAATTCGTAGATAGAGTCGCACTACTGCTTATGTGTTTATTTGTTATAACAAGATTTGGAGGCTTTAGAGAAATATTTAGTAGGGACAATTATAGTAAAAGAGACTATTTAATTGCTTGTATAGTATTTTCTCTATTCGCCATAATAGCTAATTATACAGGACTTAATGTTGAAGGCTCTCTCGTAAATGTTCGGACAATAACTATAGTATCTGGAGGTATAATATTTGGACCAGTAGTTGGAATTGTAGCCGGAGTACTATCTGGTGTACATAGATATTTAATAGATGTAGGGGGTATAACTTCAATCCCATGTCTTATAAGCAGTATAACAGCAGGAATAATATCTGGATATATTAACAGAAAGATTCAACGAAACTATAGATGGATATCTGGAATAATAGCAGGGGTGTTTTCTGAAACCATTACAATGATTCTTATACTTTTATTAAGCAGACCTTTTTCTTTAGGCATTGATATAGTATCTAAAATAGCATTACCAATGATACTAGGTCAAATTAGTGTAGGCTTTATTGTTCAATTAATTCAAAGTATAGAGGACGATAAAGAGAAAATAGCTGCTAGACAAGCAAAACTGGCACTTGATATAGCTAATAAGACTCTCCCTTACTTTAGAAATATAAATAGTGATTCTCTAAATAAGATATGCACTGTCATAAGAGATGATATTGATGCTGACGCAGTATCAATAACTGATACAAAAAATATATTAGCTTATATCGGAGTTGGAAAAGAATATTACAACATTGGACACGAAATAATAACTGAAGTAACTAAAGAGGCAATAAATAGCGATAAAATAATTATAAGAAATAATGGACTGCAAGATAAAAGCTTAATGTTAAAGTCTGCAATTATAATACCTCTTAAAGTGAAGAACGAAGTTATAGGAGCCTTAAAAATATATTATAAAACCTCTCATAGAATAACTTATTCTCTACAAGCTCTTGCTGTTGGACTTTCTCAAATTATATCAACATTAATGGAAGTATCAAAGGTTGAACAAATGAAAACAATGGCTAATAAAGCAGAGCTTAAAGCTCTTCAGAGGCAGATAAACCCACACTTTTTATTTAATGCCCTAAACGCTATAACTTCCTTTATTAGAATAGATCCAAATAAAGCAAGAGAACTTATAATAAACCTAGCTAGTTATTTGAGATATAATTTAGAGATAAATAGTGAATTTATAGATATTAAGAAAGAATTAAAACAAGTTAAAGATTATATAGAAATTGAGAAGGCGAGATTTGGAAATAAATTAAATATAGTCTATGATGTAGATAATGTAGATCTCGATATACCAAGTCTTACAATACAGCCTCTAGTAGAAAATGCTATAATTCATGGTATTTTAAAAGATAAGGGAGCGGGCACAGTAAAAATAATTGTAAAGGATAGAGGTGAAAAAGTAAAAATCTCTATAATAGATAGTGGTGTTGGCATAAGTGAAGAGGCAATTAAAAATATATATAAAGATGCAGTGCCTGAAAATAAAATAGGACTTTACAATGTACATTTAAGAATTAAACTTATTTATGGGGAAGGACTTATTATAGAAAGATTAGAAAAGGGAACTAAAATAGAATTTTACATAAAGAGAAGGTGATCATATGAAAGCTATAATAGTTGAAGATGAGTTTTTAGCACGAGAAGAGCTTAAATATTTTATTACAAATTATAGCAATATAGAAATAATAGATGAATTTGAGGACGGAATAGATGTACTTAAATTTATCCAAAATAACGAAGTTGATGTTATATTCATGGATATAAATATCCCCTCATTGGATGGTGTGTTACTTGCTAAAAGTATAAGCAAGTTTTCTAAAAAACCATATATAGTTTTTATAACAGCCTACAAGGAACATGCGGCAGAAGCTTTCGAAATAGAAGCTTTTGACTATATACTAAAGCCTTATTCAGAATCCAGAATTGTATCTATGCTAAAAAAATTGGAGGACCTTAATAAATATAAAGAAAACAACTTAAATAAAGTTAACATACAAAATAAGATAAATTTATGGAAAAACGAAAAAATAATTGTAGTAAATATAGATGATATATATTACTGCGTTGCTGAAGAAAGAATAACCCATGTTTTTACGAAGAAAGACGAGTATTCAGTAAGCTTAGGTATAGCTGAATTTTATGACAGCCTGCCAAAAGATATTTTCTTTAGATGCCATAGATCTTATATTGTTAATATAAATAAAATAAGAGAAATAATACCTTGGTTTAATAATACTTATAATTTAAAACTTCAAGATATAGATTATCAAATACCTGTAAGCAGAAGTAACATAAAAGAGTTTAAACAGCTTATGAATATATAAATGTATTCTATGTAATTTTCTATGCATTTCGTTCAATAAAGAATAATTTTATATTACACCGATTTATAATGATGGTAATGAAACAGACAACATAAAAAGTTAAATTTCAATAGTGTTGTAAATACCTTCTAAAATCTACTTGTTAATATATTAATTAAGGAGCGATGAACGATATGAATGAAAAACATGAAAACCGTTGGTTAATAGTTTTAGGTACAGTAATTGCCCAATTGGGACTCGGAACAATTTATACTTGGAGTTTATTTAATCAGCCTCTAGTAGACAAATTTGGATGGCAGTTAAATAAAGTAACTATTACTTTCTCTATAACTAGTTTTGCTTTAGCATTCGCTACATTAGCTGGAGGTAAACTTCAAGAAAAACTAGGAATTAGAAAACTTATATCAATTTCAGGTTTAATCTTAGGGATTGGTCTAATATTAACATCTAAAGTAACTTCACTAACAATGTTATATGTTACAGCTGGCATAATAGTTGGAGCCGCAGATGGTATTGCATATCTTACATCACTTTCAAATTGTATTAAGTGGTTTCCAGAAAAAAAAGGACTTATCTCAGGAATATCAGTTGGAGCCTATGGAACTGGAAGTTTAATATTTAAATATATTAATGGAAGTTTAATATATAGTAATGGTGTTTCAGAAGCATTTTTATATTGGGGAATTATAGCTATGATATTGGTTGTTATTGGTGCCCAGTTATTAAAAGATGCTCCAATAGTAAGTTCTATTATTAATAACACTAATAATAATTCAAATGAAAAAGATTTTTCAGTAAAAGAAATGCTTAAGACTAAAGATGCGTACTTTTTATTTTTAATATTCTTCACATCTTGCATGAGCGGTCTTTATTTAATAGGAATTGTTAAAGATATCGGTGTTCAATTAGCTGGACTTACACCTGCTGTGGCAGCAAATGCAGTAGCTATGGTTGCAATCTTTAATACAGCTGGAAGAATTATATTAGGAGCTTTATCAGATAAACTTGGCAGATTAAACGTACTAATTTTTACCCTTACTGTTACAACTGCTTCAGTATTTGTTTTAAGCTTTGTACATTTAGATTTTATAATTTTCTTTATATGTGTTGCTTCAATTGCATTTTGCTTCGGCGGAAATATTACAGTATTTCCTACTATCGTAGGTGATTTCTTCGGTTCTAAAAATCAAACTAAAAACTATGGAATTATATATCAAGGATTTGGTTTTGGAGCTCTTTCGGGTTCGTTCATTGCAACATTAGCAGGAGGCTTTATACCTACCTTTATAATTGTTGGAGGTTTATGCATAGTATCGATAATTTTAACTTATATGATGAACCCAACAAAATTTAATACTTATTTTGAACGAACTCATAGATTAGTAGAAGAAATTTCATAAACATTGCCCAATTAACACATATATTGCATCTTCTCAACCATGAATAAATTTGCTAACAATTATTTCTTAAAAATTAAATATATTAGCGATATCTTGTAGGTATTTTTATTTTCTTTCTAATTTACTGCTTTCTATCAATTAAAATATTCTATGTTACTTATAGCACGATTCACTATTAATAATTCTAAATATACAAAATAAAAGACCCACGAAAATCCAAATTTTAGATTTTCGTGGGATTCATAATGTAGGCGAGGCATGGCCCTTAAAATCCACAAAAAAATTATTTATTAACGCGAACTCAATCCATGTTTACATATAATGATTTAATCGATATTATTCTCATTAATTTTATACAGAAGGGCTCTCCGTGAAATCTGAAGGAGCTTTGCAGCCTGTGTGCGGTTTCCACCTGTTCGTTCTATAGCTTCGGATATATGACGCTTTTCAACTTCTAGCAATACTTCTCGCAAAGGTTTGAAAGAATCATCTCCCAGAATAATGGTACCATCCGCTTCTACATCTTCTACTTTTATGCTAAGTGGAAGATTTTCCGGCAAAATAACACGGGTGTTGCTCATAATAATAGCGTGTTCTACTGCATTTTCTAATTCCCTGATATTTCCTGGCCAAGAATAGTTACGAAAAATATCCAAAACCTCTGGAGCGAAAAACATACCATTCCGTCCTACTTCTACAGAAAAACGTTTTAAAAAGTAATCAGCTAATAAAACAATATCTTCTCCCCTTTCGCAAAGTGGAGGTAAACAGATTGAAACAACATTAAGTCGATAATATAGATCCTTCCGAAAAGACTTTTCAGATATCTCTTTATTCAGATCACGGTTTGTTGCTGCAATAATACGTACATTTGTATGAAATGTTTTTGTACCTCCAACACGTTCAAACTCTTTTTCTTGCAATACCCTGAGAAGTTTTACCTGAAGATTTAGACTCATTTCCGCAATCTCATCTAAAAAAAGTGTCCCACCTTCAGCCAGTTCAAATTTCCCTGGTTTTTGAAAAAATGCACTTGTAAATGCTCCCTTCTCATGTCCAAATATCTCACTCTCTAATAAACCTTCTGGAATCGAACCACAATTCACTTGAATGAATGGCTTTTCTCTCCTGTCACTCGCATAGTGAATAGCCTTAGCAACCATTCCTTTACCTGTCCCACTTTCGCCTGTTAGCAATACCGTAGCTTTTGAATTCGCTACTCGTCCAATTATTTTATATACTTCTTGGATTTTAGAGCTTTCCCCAACAATTTTACCTGGGGTCATTGTTGTCATGCCCATTTCTTGTACTTCCTGCGTAAGGTATACAACTTCTTTAGTCAATTGTTGCATGCGAATAGCTCTACTTACAATAATTTTAACTTCATCAAGGTTAAAAGGCTTTAATATATAGTCATAAGCACCGTGTTTCATAGCATTAACTGCAGTTTCCGAACTTCCAAATGCAGTCATAAGAATAATTGGCAAGCTAGGCTTAATTTTATGAATTTCATAAAATGCCTGCAACCCATCCACTTCTGGCATACGGATATCAAGGATAGCGACATCATAGTGATTTTCCTGCGCCATACAAAGTGCCTCTTTTCCATTTTTAACAGTATCTACTTCATATCCAGCCTTATTTAATGCTGTTTGAAGTACCATTCTCAAGCTTAGCTCATCATCAGCTACTAAAACACGAACACTTTCTGTCATATTGTAATCAGCCTTTCTTTTTATAAACATAATTATTAATCTACTTTAGTTATACAACATTTTACAGTATATATCAATATTCAACCAAATTCCATATTTAAATCAAATATTTAAAATATGGAATTTAGTTGAATATAATAATAAACTTTTCACAAAAAACTTTTCATTTTTAAAAGAAAAGTATCTATAATTTAAATTTACTTATAGCTTCATGCAAGTCTTCAGATAGTTTTAGTAAGTTCTGGCTTGATCCAGCAATTTCATACATTGATGCAGATTGTTCTTCCGTTGTTGCAGTTACTGTTTGTGTTTTCTCTGCAGTGTCACCCCCAATTTTTTCTATCTTATGGATTGAAGTAACAATCTTATTACTGTTTGATGATATTTGTCCTACCGTCTCAGATACACTTCTTACTTGGGCTGCTACACACTCAACTGCCTGTGATATTTGACTAAATGCCTTACCTGTTGAATTTACAACATCAGTTCCATTTTTTACTTCTTGAGTTCCTTCTTTCATTACAATTATAACATCGTCAGTTTCTCTTTGAATATCGCCAATAAGTTTTGCTATCCGCATTGATGCTATACTAGACTCCTCAGAAAGTTTTCGTACTTCTTCTGCCACTACGGCAAATCCTTTTCCTGCTTCTCCTGCGCATGCTGCTTCTATTGCTGCATTTAGTGCCAAAAGATTTGTTTGTTTAGCTATAGTAGATATTGTATCTACTATCTGTCCTATTTCCTTTGAGCTTTCACCTAATATTTCAACTACATTTGCTGAGCTGTTAACAGCTTTTTCAATCTTAGCCATCTGGACAATTACTTCACTAACAGCTTTACTTCCTAATTGTGCAGCATTTGCAGTTTCTCCTACTGTTTCTATCATGCTGTCTGTGTTCTCTGCCATATTCTTTATTTTTTTATCCATCTCTTTAATTTCAGAAGAAGTTTCATTTACAACTTCCATTTGTTTATTAGCACCTTCTGATATATTCATAATAGTTGTTGCTATATGATTTGATGCATCCGAAGTTTGCTCAGAACTTTCAGTTAACAGCTTTGAGGCAGTTGCTACATTATCAGATGATATTGAAACTTGTTCAATTAATCCTCTCAAATTTATTATCATATTTTCAAAAGTTTTAGCGAGTCTGCCAAATTCATTTTTTGAATTAACTCTCACCTTTGCAACACTAAGATCACCATCTGAGATACATAACGCCATATCTTCTATAGCCTTTAATGGTTTTAGAATTTTATTTAACATAAATAGAAATAAAATTATTACTATTACTAAAGTGATTATTAAAGTTAAAGCTGATTTATAAATTTGTTGTGTAAGTGGTCCAGTAAATTCACTTTTAGACACTATCAGACTAACTGTCCAATTAATTCCTGAAACAGGCTTATATGATATATATTGCTTATTAAAGCCATAATATTCAACATTAGTTTCACCTTTGAACATATTTTCATATATTTCTTTTAGTTTTGGTTCAATTTTCTCATCTTTTAATGGATTATATTTAAGAATTAAATCTTTATTAGGATCTGCAATTACTGTTCCATCTGTTAAATTAAGTGAAGCATAACCATTTTGTTTTACTTTTATAGAAGATATGTATTGTACTAATTCATCAAGTTTTACATTACCACCCCAGATAGCTTTAATAGTACCATTAACCTTTATCGGAACAGCAACAACTACAGCCATTTTTCCATCTGCCTTACCAAGTAAAGGATCTGATATCACTGTTTTTCCTGTAGCTAGTAATTCTTTATAATAAGGTCTTTCGCTTATGCTCCCTGTTGTACCTGTAGCCGAATACCAATCTCCATTAGCATCTGAAAGCCAAAATGCACTATATAGAGGAAGACGACTTGTTTCAGAAGACATATAATCTATTATATCCTGCCTACTCCCATTCACAAAAACTGGGCAACTTGCAATACTTTCCATCTCCGACTTTCTAATATCAAGCCACAATCCAATTTCTTTAGCTGTTGATTGAGTGATAGAAGTCATGCTTGTCTTCACTTCTGTTTCAACCATCTGTTTCGTTTCTATATAACTTGTAACCTCCAGTACGGTCATAGATAAACAAATAATAATTATACTAACAACCGTGAGTAAAGTCTTAATACTTTTCATAAAATCATCCCATCTTTTTATAATTAATATAACGTAATAAATTACTTTTCTTAATGCATAAATACTTCAGACATTTTTTGTATTTCAAATGATACTTTTAAAATTTTATATTACAGTTGAAATCCCTATACCAAAAAGCGACATTAAAGAGTGAGATTATTTTTTGTGAACTCAATGATGAAATTCTATTTATTTTGAGCTACTTTACCATCAGTGCAATATTAATAGCATTAGCTTGTCATACTATTAATATTAACGTGCTCTGTTATGCAACATAATTTTATCTATTTTTAAGATTACAAGTCTTAAATTGTATTTAATATATTTTTCTATATTTAAATTTACACTATACTTCCTTAATTCCACTTTCATAAGGCAAGTATATTGTAAATGTACTTCCAATACCAACTATACTTTCGGCTCGAATGTATCCTTGGTGAATTTCTATGATTTTGTTACTAACAGCAAGTCCTAGTCCCGTACCTGTATCCTTTGTAGTAAAAAAAGGATCAAAAATCCTAGGTAAACTTTCCTGATCAATCCCTTTTCCATTGTCTTCTATGATAATCTCAATCCCTTTAATCACCCTTTGTGTTGTAACTGTAATTTTTCCGTTTTCTTGAGGCATAGCTTGTGTCGCATTTAGTAATAGGTTAACTAAAACTTGTTTAATAAGCTGAGCATCAACTGAAATAGCTTCAATTGATTGATCAAAATGTGTTTCTAAAACAACAATCTCCTTTTTTATACTCGGTAAAAGTAAAAAAAGAGAATTTTCCACAAGTTCGTTGATATTGATTGATGTCACATAGTGTTTTGAAGGTTTAGCAAAATACAAGAGATCTTCAATAACGCCGTTAAGACGATCAACCTCTTTCAATACAACGTTTCCAAAAATCCGTGTCGAATTATCCTTTGGCAATTCATCCACCAAAATTTGCACACTCCCTGAAATAGCTGATAGAGGATTACGTATTTCATGAGCTACACCGGCAGCAAGCTCTCCAACTGCGGCAAGACGATCTAATCTCCTTACATAATCCTCAAAAGCCTTATGCTCTGATAAATCTTTGAAAACTAAAACTACACCCAATACATTATTATTATTACATAGCATAGATGTGCTGACACTAATTGGAATAATTGCACCGTCCGAACGAGTAAATTCTGCTTCATATCCCATAATTTTTTTACCGACACGTAAAGTTTCTAGCACTATGTCAAGAACTTTAGCATTCCCGGAGAATAGATCTTTATAATTAACTCCAATCACATCTTTATTTAATCCCATAATAGACCAAGCAGCAGCGTTTATCTCTGTTATCTTTTCATCATTATCAATTGTAATAATTCCATCTACCATACTCTCCATAATAATTTCTGTATGTGAACGTGTATTCATTAGACTTTGAGCCATTCCATTAATGGCAGAAGCAATCTTTCCAAATTCACCATTAATTTCTGGCAATCGTTGACTTAAATCATTGCCCAAACTAGATAGTCCTTTAATAATACCATTAACGGAATTAGAAACTCTATTTGCTAAAGTCATACTTATACTTAGCCCAACAACTAAAGCAATAGCCAACCCTTCGTACATCACAATTTCCATCTCATTTATTTGACGCTCTATGCTTTCAGTCATTTCATTAGCCCATACGTATCCGATTACATTATTATTTCGAATGATCGGAACCATGGCATTTAGAATATTTCCTCTAACCATCTTACCACTTGCAGTCAAAGGTATCCCCTTTTCCATTACTTCCCGGCCCAAATGTTCTTGACTTATTGATTGTCCAACCGTAGTGTCATATTCAGAACCTGGTCCATATGTAATAATACAATCGAGATCTTTAGAATAATACCCAGCTCCTACTCCGGGATTTCCCGAAACAATTTTTTCCGTAACTCCTGATAGTCTTTGATTAAGTAGTCGTACCTTTTCGTCATGCGAAGCACTCTTAGCTTCTATAGATAATAAGGATTCAAAATCACCTTCCATACTAGCATCTAAAGTTCTTGCTATTCCATAGAGCTTGCTTTCCTTCTCTGAATTCATAGCTTTTTCCGCACTATAAATTAGTATATAGCCACTTCCAATAAGCGGTACTACCACCGCAAGTGCAAGAATAATTATAAGCTTATAACGCATACTAAGAAGCCTCATCAGGATACCCCCATAAATATTAATATTTTATACATATATCTCATTTATAATTATGATATTTCTACATTTTCGTGTCAAGCAAGTGCAAATCCTTGCGGCATAATAATTAGATTACCCCACTAAGTAAGCGTTTGTGTTGAAATCTACTTAGCAGGGTATTTATGGACAAGGTATATTCTTCGAATTGCAATTAAGAACTTATTAAATCAACTATTTAAACATATTTTCATCCATAAGCTTTAATTCAGGAGATATTATTGGCTTAAAATCCATATTATCTAGAATATCCTTTTCTAAATTTATTCCTGGAGCTATTTCTTCTAAAAGTAACCCCTCTTTAGTTAACTTAAATACGGCTCTTTCTGTAACATAAAGGACAGTTTGTCCAATACTTGATGCATATTCACCACTAAAAGTAATTTGCTCGACAGCATCCACAAATTTCTTAGCCTTACCTTCATTTTCTATTATTAATTTACCTTCTCCAATTTTTACTTTTAAACCACCAGCTGTAAATGTGCCACAATATATTAACTTCTTAGCATTTTGAGTTATATTAATAAACCCACCACAACCTGCAATCTTAGGTCCAAACTTACTAACATTTATATTACCCGATTTGTCACATTGTGCTAATCCCAAGAAAGCTACATCAAGACCGCCTCCATCATAAAAATCAAATTGGCTGGATTGGTCCAGTATGCAAACCGGATTTGTTGAAGCTCCAAAACTTAGTCCACCTGCTGGTACGCCACCTACTCCACCTGGCTCTACAGTTAAAGTCATTTGATCTGCAATACCTTCTTCATTAGCAACTATAGCTATTCCTTCTGGTATGCCAATACCTAAATTAGTAACAGCATTTGGTACTAGTTCCTTAGCACATCTTCTTGCTATTACCTTCCTTTCATTAAGTGGTAATGGTTCTATTGAATCCACTGGTACCTTAGTATCTCCACAATATGCTGGATTAAAGTTTTCACTAAAAGTTTGCATTTGGTTTTCTGTTGATGCAACAACTATAGCATCAACATATATTCCTGGGATTTTAACTTTTCTTGGATCAAGTGAACCTTTAGTTACAACCTTTTCAACTTGTAGTATTACTATCCCCCCTGAATTTTTAGCAGCTTGAGCCATTGCTGTTGCATCAAGTGTTAAAGCCTCTTTTTCCATTGTTGCATTTCCGTCTTCATCTGCATAAGTAGCCCTTAAAAGTACAACATCTATCGGAAACGCTTTATATAGCAAATATTCCTTCTCTTCAATATTAACTACTTTTACAATATCCTCTTTTGTAATTTCATTAAGTTTACCACCTTCAATTCTAGGATCTATAAATGTTTTCAATCCAACATGAGTAATTGTTCCCGGCTTTCCAGCTGCAATGTCTCTATACAAATGTGATATAACTCCTTGAGGTAAATTATATGCTTCTACTTTATTTTCTAAAGCTAGTTTTTGAAGCTTTGGTGTCAATGCCCAATGTCCCCCTATTATTCTGTGAACTAACCCCTCATAACCAAGGTGATTTAATCCTCTATCTTTACCATCACCTTGACCAGCTGCAAAAACTAATGTTAAATTGTTAGGAACATGCCTTTTTAAATATTGTTTTTCTATTTCTAATGTAATTTGTTCTGGATGGGCACATCCAACAAATCCACCTACTGCAACAGTAGCTCCATTTTTTATTAAATCAACCGATTGTTCTATAGAGATTACTTTTGACTTCATAATTAATCCCTCCCACTTTATCTTACTTTATTTATTCAATAGCCTTAATTTCTTCAGCTTATTTTTTAGCATCTCTATCTAAGAAATATAAAAGCACTTCCGCACGCTCTTTTTCTTTACTTTCTATAAATTCTGGTGACCAATTATAGAATCCTTGTTTACTCTTCTTTCCTGAGTTCCCTGATTCAACCATATACTGCATTAACTTAGATGGCTCAGTATAACTGCATAAATCTTTAAATAAGTATGAAGAAATATTATTGAATATATCTAAACCTCCTAAATCTGCACTACATAATGGTCCAGTAACAGGAAGCCTTCTTCCATGACCATACTCCATGGCTTTATCTACTTCCTCAGGCTTTGCCCAGCCTTTTTCTACTATATATAAAGCTTCTCTAAGCAACGCTAATTGTAGGCGATTTCCTATAAACCCCAAACATTCCTTTTCCATACGAACAGATTTTTTTCCTATAAAATCAACCCATTTCATAACTTTTACTATTGTATCCTCTGATGTTTTTTCTCCTGGAACTACTTCAACTAAAGGAATTAATTGTGGTGGATTCCAAAAATGCGCAACTGCTATTCTCTCTGGATTTTTTGTATATTTAGCTATATCTGTTGGACTTAATCCTGACGTATTAGTTGCTAAAATTACACTTGGTGGACAAAGCTCATCTAATTGCTTAAATATTTCTTGTTTAAGCTCTAAATCTTCTGCCAACGATTCTATTATAAGGTCAACATTTTTAGTAGCTTCTTCAATACTTTTAACTCCTTTTATTTTATTTAGGATTTCTTTATACCCACTATCTTCTAACTTTCCTTCAGCTTTCAAAAGATTTAAACTAGCCTTTATACTATTAAAGCCTCGTTCTAAACTTGCATCTGACCTACCATACATAACTACATTTAACCCAGCCTTGGCAGAAAATAATGCTATACCATGTCCCATAGTTCCGGTACCTAATACTGCTATATTCTTTATATCCATTTTTATCATCCTTTCTCTCCATATATTTAATTTTCCATATAATACTGTTAGTATAATCAAACTTTAACCTTGCAGATTTCAGACTATAGTCTGATACTATTAACTGATAAAAATACGTATAAAATCCGCAAGTATCAAATAAGTTATAAGGGCTAGATTTAAACGTACTTTTTTACTTCTTTCAATTGTTAAAATAAAGCTAATCCAACACCAAATATTAAAGCACCTACAATTAAGGTTGTTACACAAAATCCCATAATATCACGAACTTTAAGACCTGCTATAGCTAAAGCTGGTAGTGCCCAGAATGGTTGCGCCATATTCATCCAAGCCTCACCATATGCAATTGCCATAGCTGCTTTCCCCATATCTGCACCAAGTGCTTGCGCAGCTGGCATTATAAATGGCCCTTGTACAACCCAATGTCCACCACCAGATGGAACAAAGAAGTTAATTATTCCTGAACTTAAAAACGCAAAAATTGGGAATGTATGAGTATTTGATATACTAACAAAGCCACTTGTAATCATTCCACCTAATCCTGACAAATCCATCATGCCTTGTATACCCGCATAGAAAGGAAATTGTACCATTATACCAGCTGTTCCTTTTGCTCCATCAACTATAGCCTGCATATAAGATACAGGACTACCATGAAGAATGATACCTGCAAAGAACATAATCATATTTACAGCGTTTACATCCATAGAACCACCATTCATGAAGTAATAAACCATATAGCAAACCCCAAGAATACCAATTAGCCATGCAATAATTCTGCTGTTTTCAACGCGTACTGCAAATGTTTTTTCAGTTATAGTATCAGTACTAGTCTCATTTGCTGCCTCTGCTGCTAATAATGCTGGGTCAATCTCCACAACATCCTCATCTTTAGGCATCATCATTCTTGTCATTAAAGGTAATATTATTATTAAAGCAACAGTTATAAAGATATTAAACGGAGCAAAAATAGTATCACCTAGCGGAATTAATCCGATTGTCGCTTCCATTGGATTCCCTTTAGTTGCTGCCAGAAGTGGAATTGAACCAGATAAGCCTCCATGCCAAGTCATAAAACCAATATAGGCACACGCGATCAATAAACGATAATCTGTATGTCGCACCTTTTTGGCAACTTCTTTTGCAAGTAAAGCACCAACAATTAGACCAAATCCCCAATTAATAATATTAGCAACCGCTGCAACAAATGTAACAAGCATAATAGCTTGAGCTGGTGTTTTAGGCACTCCTGCAATCTTTTGCAGAATACGTTTAACAGGTGGTGAACTAGCCAATGCATTACCAGTGACTAAAATTAACGCCATTTGCATACCAAATGCTAGAAGATTCCAAAAACTCTTACCCCAAAATCCTATCATATCAATTGGAGTATGGCCAGTAAATATAATACCTGAAATAAACATAATCAATGTTAAAATCATTGCAAAAACAAGTGGGTCTGGAAGAAATTTTTGAACAATAGCTGTAAAAAATTTAGATAATCCTTTTATCATTTTTTTGCCTCCCTATGTTTAATATTTAACAAACAAGCTTGCTTTGTTACTACACTTTATTTAATAAGCAAAACATATGCCAAATTCATATTTCTAAGAATTAAAAATAACTTTTAAACAATTAATGTCGTTAAAAAACAAATTTTGCCTTATTAAGACACTTTGACGATTTTATGTTAAGAAAATTTTTTCAAAAATTAAAACATAAAAAAGCGAAAAAGTTCACACTTATATTTATTTCCAAAAATAAGTGTGAACTTTTTATACAATATCTGTGCAAAACTATGCGCACTTTCTATTTAATGTTTATTCTTCAAAAATACTTAATTACTACTGGTCAAGAATATTTTTTTGATCAGTAGCGCATTTGTTTTAATCTTTAGTATCCTTGCGAATTAAATATTTTTCTATCTTTCTCACAATTCTACTTCTTATCAAATAAAAATAGGCAAAGTAAATTACGATATATATGTACATTGAAATCTGATATCTATATTTATCAGCATAAAGTGAAATTAAGACGCCTGCATAGAGGATAATAGCTGAATATAAATTTAATTTTCCTAAATTACTCAAGTACTCATTAACATTTGTAATTTCATATATCTTTTCTGTTTTCGATAATTTTTTATTAATTATAGCTTCTGGTTTTTTAAATATGTAAAATACTCCGTTAAGAGCATATATTAAAAATATTATTGAACATATAGCTAAAGTAAAAATATAAAAATTCATAACTATCTCCTTCCATATATATATTGTAATTAATTTTCTACATTCTATGTTTACTTAAGCATTTGACTTGCTAGAGTTCAAGTGCAAATTTATTATTTCAGTGTATATACAGATAAACAACTTAGGAATTTTATTTATTAGAAGAACATATTTACAAGGTTTCTAAAACTTTAAGTTCGTATATTCACTAGAAATCATAAATATATTTGTGTAGAAAACATTTGAAAATGAGCTGTTAAAGGTTCTTAGCTGTAGGTTGTTCCATTTTAGCTTGTGAAGTGAGAGTCCAAAATTTTATTTTGGGTTCTCGAACTTCCTCCCTATATAAACTTAATTATGCTCCTGTTTTCTTAATATATCTTAGTATTTCAAAAAAAGTATTAGCTAGGATTATATTTTAGTGTAAATACCCCAACATTACCTAAAAAAAGAGTATAACTAATAAACCAATGGGAATTGGCTATTTTTAATATGAATGCTTATAGGAATCCATATACTACAGTAGTCAATCCTCCCATGTCTAACTGGATCTAAGTCCTAAATTCCTTTGTACCTCTTACTTGTAGTTGGATGGTGATTAATGCTCAGTGCCCTGGTCTTATGCCATAAAGTAAGTGTTGCATCACCTTAACCTAGCTATTATTTTTTTATAAATAAGATTGTTTAGAATAATTATGCTGCTATAGATAAAAACTGATTGTGTTCCAATATTATAGTAGGTTCATAATTTGTATTTGTTTTTGACATTCCAAAGAAAACTCTTAAGAGTTTACAGCCTACTGCTATTAAAGATTGCATCCCTTTTAGTTGATTATTACTTCGTGTCGTATAATGCTTATGTAGTGCCTTAAATTCTTCATTAGCATTAATGAAAGGTAGTAAATACTTAAATAGTATTGCACGAACCCTCGAATTTCCACGTTTAGATATTGTTGTTTTACCTTTCTTTTCTCCTGATTCACTTATTTTAAGATCTAAGCCTGCATAAGCTAATAATTGTTGTGGAACTTTGAAATTTTTCAAATCTCCGGTTTCCGCTAAAAGCGAACCTATAAACATTGAACTAACACCTTTAATTTCAACAAGATTTTGAGCATAATCTATTTTTTTCAGTAATTCATTAACTTCATTTTCTATAAGAACTAACATTTGATTTATATTTAAATAATTTTCCAGATAATGTTTTAGTATAATCTTCTGCATTTCAGAACATTTATCGAGAGCTATAGATTTTTCAGCTATCTCTTTTAAAAGCTCCACATATTTTGATATATTTCCTGTTTTTACTTCTTCTTTTATAGTACTTACTATTTTTTTAGAATTAGTATTTAAAATTTCTCTCTGTGTTGGAAAATTCTTAAGAATAGCTATTGATGTTTTTGTATTCCATTTTTTAAACAATAGCTTGTATTCTGGAAAGTTAATATCAAGCCATCTTTGAATTTTATTATCAAGCCTAACTTTTTCTTTGATTTTTTCTTCTCTAAATCTTATTAGTTCTTTCAGATCAGTAAATCCACTATTTCTTTTGTTTATAGTTGAATATTTACCAAATAAAATTGTTTTTGCAATGGCCATAGCATCAATATGATCAGTTTTTTTATTCTCCATTCCTAGCAAATCTCTCATAGATTTAACATCAGATGCTTCAACTAAAACTGCCATGGAATTTGATATCTTATCTACAATATAGTCTTCAATTCTTATCCAATAATGTCCTGTAGGTTCCATTCCAATGATTGAATCTTTTAATTTATAAGTAGATTTAATTTTATTTATCCACATATGAAATAAATTTAACCCTTCATAGTCAGTAGTAAAAGTAATAGCTTTACTAAGTTCTTTACCTTCAGAATTAAATGCTCTCGCGACGGAGTTGTATTTAGCAACATCAATTCCTATAATTAAAGTTGACTTAGTATAGTGCTTAATGATATTATTTGTTTGCATTAAGATAGCCTCCTTGATAGTTATTTAAATATGATTGAGCTCATATTTTGATTCTAACAGTAGGCTATTTTTTTATCAATTTCTATTTAAGTTCATTACAGGAATGCTCAGTGAGTGAATACGAGTCGAGTTTCCTTTGAACTATTCCAAATGTGCTAGTTCAAAGCTTGTTCTTTGAGGCTAGCACTTTGGGTACAACTTTACAGCCCTAGAATCACCCATCAAAATTACCTGGAAACTGGAATAAAAGTATATTATCCATTTCGGTGATCTATACGCATAAGTATAGATTATAGTTGGTTTATCTATAGTTCCATATTCTTTGCCAATAAAATAGGATTTAACAACTAAAATTAATAGTGTTAAATCCTATATAATATATTACTTTCTATTTATTCTTTCCTAAACGAATTACATTCCAAGACGCTTTTCCCAAAGATGAAGTTATAATTCCATCAACCAGATTGCTTCTATCTACAGATTTTGGAGTAACAGCTTCACCTGTTGGAGAATTCACTATTTTCATATTATCATGCTCTAACACAATATGTTCAATAATTTTAAATCCTTCAAAGCTTCTTATATCACAAGTTAATTCAATATCTTCCTCTAAATTACGATTAACTGCAAATATTGTAACTTCTTCCTTTTCTTCATTATATACAGCTATCGATTCAACATCTTTTACGTCAGTAAAATCTATAGTATCA
>Ga0183101_1000668_pt3 | contig 22460 bp, 14 predicted proteins | sample Biomet3_FD_127790 | JGI IMG/M metagenome (GOLD analysis project Ga0183101, IMG submission 127790) | Microbial communities from bioreactor (seeded with sewage sludge) at LBNL, California, USA - Biofuel metagenome 3 | ecosystem: Engineered > Bioreactor > Anaerobic > Unclassified ...
GCTTGATATAATTCCCCTTCACTACAAGCACTTCCAATAATTAAACCTTCAGAATATTTCTTAAACATGCTCTTTAATATACGTGGTTTTTTATAAAAATAATCTAAATGAGAATATGATACCAATTTATATAAATTCTTTAATCCCACGTAATTTTTTGCTAGTATTATTGCATGGTGGGTTTTAACCTTTTTATATGCTACTTTCTTAGCTTCTTCATCAGCTGCATATAAATCTATATCTGATAGTGTTTGTGCGCCTCTTTCTTTTAGCTTTTCAATCATTATGTTAAATACCTTAACAGTTGTATCAACATCATCTAAAGCTCTATGGGCAACTTCAACCTTTATTCCAAGATTTTTAGCAATTCTTCCTAGCTTATAAGATTTATAATCAGGAAATACATCTTGCGCTAATCCTAAAGTATCTATATAGGTAAAATCAAACTCATAACCTAAAGCTTTCGCATTATGCTTTAAGAATCCAATATCAAAGTCAGCATTATGCGCAACTAAAACACTTCCTTCAATAAATTCAAGCAATTTAGGGAAAACTTTATCAATAGTTTCTGCATTTTTTACCATATCATCAGTTATCTTTGTAACCTCTACAACTCTCATAGGAATTGACTTTTGAGGATTTACAAAAGTACTGAACTTATCTATAACCTTGCCATCCTTAATTTTCATTACTCCTATTTCAGTAATCTTTTCTGTCTGAGGAGAAAAACCTGTAGTTTCTAAATCAAGAACACAGTATACTGTATCAATGCTTTCTTCCCTAACATTTGTTACAGATGGCTTTTTATCAGGTGCTAGGTAAGCTTCAACTCCATATATGACTTTCATATCTGGATTATCTCTTCCAAGCAATTTGTGCGCTTCTGGAAATGACTGAACTACTCCATGATCAGTTATAGCAATAGACTTCATTCCCCAGCTCATAGCTCTCTTAATTAAATCACTAGCACTAGACATGGCATCCATCTGGCTCATTTGAGTATGCATGTGAAGCTCTACTCTCTTAACCTCAGAATTGTCCTGTCTCTTATATTTCTTTATTCCATTTGTTTCAATAACAGTGTTAGCAATAAGTTCCACTTCATGAGAGAAGTTACTATATCCTGCATTTCCAGCAAGTCTAAGCCCCTTAGCCTTTTTTATTCTAGAAAATACTTCATCATATTCAGTAGGCTTCGCAAAAATCTTGCAAGTCATTGAATTTGATCCATCATATAAATCAAAGGAAATTAACATTTTTCCACTTCTTAATTCTTTTGCTTCTAAATTAGATATTTCACCCTCTAAAGCTACTCTTCCTTCATCAGGTGTTATATCATTAATTTTAATTATGTTTTCCTTAATATTAGCATTTCTTCCTAAAATCAAGAATGGATTACTTGCCTTTTTGCCATCACCCTCAGCTTTTAGCTCTGGCTTACCTTCTTCAGCTTTAGGTACTTCAGGAGGATTATTGCTTTGGTTAATTTTTATTTCTTTAATAACTTTCATCTCATTAGCACGTTTATCTTCTGCAATTTTTACTAATTCTTCGCTATCTATTCGGTCAATAAAGTTGATATTATAATGTTTCCCGTACATATGCTTTATAGCTTTATTAATTTGCTTATCATATTCCATGGTTTTTAAGAAACCAGATACAGGAATTTTAAAATTAAAATTTATAGTATTTCCTTCTATTTCATAGTCACTATTATTAACCGCTGCCTTTAATGCAGGATACTTTGTAGATAAGGAATATACGATATTTTTCAATTCTTTTTCTATAGGTCTTATTTCAACCTCGTCACTATACTTTACAATAATTTTAGAATCATTTAATCCGAATTTGTCTTTTATGAAACTATTGAAACTTTCAATTTCCCCTAGTTCAATATAATTATCTGAACTAATTTCCATTTCCAGCACTTTAGTTTTCTTACGCAAGACTACGGATTGTATAACGGCAGTATTTATGCTGCCAGCCGATTCATAATCACTAAAAGCTTCATTTATTCTCTTCATACTACTCATTAACCTTTTCTAAAAAATTTTCAGTATGCTACTATTATATAGATTAAACTTGCAATTTGTTAAGCTTCAAAAAAACGCATAGAAATAATTCTATCAAAAAAGTATTCCTATACCTCCCTCATATTTAATCTAGATAATATTTATATTATTTTTTAATCTTAACTAATTTTTCATTTGTACAATAATTAATCAATTAGTAGTTTTCCGACATTTAAAGCATATAAATTAAAATAACAAGCGCAAAATACCATGATTATTTTTCATTAAGCGAAAAAGCAGATTGGACTCATAGCAAGTCTATTAGTGCAATTTGCTGATGAAGCATAATGGAAAATAGGCACTTATAAAAAGAGCAGCTATGCTGCAATAAAGAACTTTTCTTGTCAGATGGACTTGTTATTTTTTTGATTATGCCTAACTATCATTCCATAATCTAATACTGTTGTCAAGGCAAAAGAATGTTTGCTAATTCTATTAGACGTTGAATTCACTAGTAAATTAATAAATAATAAAATTTGCATACATTCTTCTTAGAGTGAAACTATTTATTTTAACTCAGAATGGCACCTGCCAACCGTTTCCTTTATTGCCATAGCGTTCTCATTTTCTGATGAAATAACTAACTGACTTATGTAATTATTATTAAATATCTCACAGTAAAATTCCTTACTCATTTCATCAATTTCTTCATAATTTTCACTTAACTTCTGTAATAAATCCTCTTCCCCAAGTCCAGCGTTATCTATGAAATAATATAGATTCATTCTATTTACATATTCTTCAATTCTTTTAAAATTATACTTATTTACAACAAATCCTATTACATAATCTTTATCAGTTTTTTTAGTTCCCTTTTTTATGCTAATACCAAACATAGATACTTCTGGTACCTTCTTTATTTCAAACTTCTTATATGCTATTCTTGAAATTCCTAAATGCTCTACTATTTCTTCAACTGGAACCTCATGCTCCACTTGATTTCCAAAATACAACATTCTAGAGTCCAAAACTATTAAACAAAGGTTTTCTCCAATCATTTTATTTAAAACCTTTACTTTAAATTCATCGCTTTTCTTCATTCCATAGTATTCCACGAAAGTTTTAACTCCATCCTCATCTTCTTCGCTTCTTACCTTTAATTTATTCCCGCCAAATAAAAACATATTTTCCTTCTCCTTCATCAAGTGATATATAACATTATAATATATAACTGCTTGTTTAATAAATTAAAAACTGTAGAAATTTAAAATAATATTTTAAATTCTTATGTAGGTATCTATAGATAAACCAACTTAGACCTGAACTTATGCATATAACTCACCGAAATGACAGGTACTCTGTTGTTTCGGTTACTGAGAATAAGTTGAGGCTTTCTAACATCATAAGTTGCACCATTTCAGCATGCTCCCGAGACAAGCTAAAGAAAAATGAAACTCGACTCACATCAGTTCGCTGAGGAAGTTCGAGAACCCAAATATAAAATTTGGACTCTCACTTCAAATGGAACGACTTATGACGAAGAAATGCCTGCAACATATTCTCTAATGTAACACTGCATATTATGACCCCTGTGGTTACAAAAGAGTACCTGTCCTTTCTGATATAGCAGATTTTTCAAGCTATAAGTATAATTCTCAAATTGGATATCTATATAGGGTTCCTCATTGAAAATTTGAAATATATCAAGCAGAGAAATTGGATACATGTTTGTGAAATAAGCATTTGAAAATAAGCTGCTTAGGTTCTTAATGGTAGGTTGTTCCATTTACTGCTTGTCACACTGAAAGTGGGAGCATGCAGGGATGGGGGCAACCTACCATTTAGAACCTTTCAGCGAAATTTTCATAGTCATATGGAACAAATATGTATTCAATTTCGGCTGATATCCACATAAGTTCGATTCTCATTGTGGAACCCTATATAGATAAGCCAATTATAAGTTAGATTTATACTATGAAATATATCCCAACTAGAAATGGGTAATATATTTTTGTGGAATGTTTCATTGGTAATTTTGATGGATGTGATTCTTTGGCTATAAGTTGTTCCAAATGTGCTAGTTCAAAACTTGTTCTTTGAGGCTAGCACTTTGGGTACAACTTTATAGCCTTAGAATCACCCATCATAATTACCTAGAAACTGGAACAAAAGTATATTACTCATTTCGGTGAGGTATGCGCATAAGTATAGATTATAGTTGGGTTATCTATATACAATATTAAAAGGAATAACTAAAGTGATGTTTACTTTAATTATTCCTTAAATTTAATATTTTAGTATTATCTCTACTTAATTATAGAGCTTTATTTTTAACTTCATTATTTATTCTTTCTATTAAATCTTCTAAATTTAATGTTCCCTCATCTCCATTACTTCTGCTGCGTAATGATATATTATTTTCTGCTTCTTCCTTTTCTCCAACAATAATAATGTAAGGAATCCTTTCATTTCTAGCTTCTCTTATTTTGTAGCCTATCTTTTCATCTTTCTGATCAATTTCAACTCTTATACCTTCTGCGCTTAATTTATCTTTAATCTTTTCTGAATAGCTATTAAATTTATTTGATATAGGAAGTATTTTTACTTGAACTGGAGAAAGCCATGTTGGGAATTTTCCAGCAAAATGTTCTATTAATATTCCTATAAATCTTTCGATACTTCCAAATACTACTCTATGGATTACTATTGGTCTATGCTTTTCTCCATCACTTCCTACATACTCTAACTCAAACCTTTGAGGCAATTGAAAATCTAACTGAATTGTTCCACATTGCCAAGTTCTGCCTATGCTATCTTCAAGATGAAAATCTATTTTAGGTCCGTAAAAAGCACCGTCACCCTCATTTATTTTATATTCAAGATTTAATTCATCTAAGGCACCTTTCAATGAGCTTTCTGCTAATTCCCATTCTTCATCACTTCCCATTGAATCCTCTGGCCTTGTAGAAAGTTCTAAATTATACTTAAATCCGAATTTTGAATATACCTTGTCAATTAAATTAATAACGCCTTTTATTTCTGACTTTATTTGATCTGGTAACATAAATATATGTGCATCATCTTGTGTGAATGCTCTTACTCTCATAAGACCATGGAGTGCTCCAGAAAGCTCATGTCTATGAACTCGTCCTAACTCCCCAACTCTCATTGGAAAATCTCTATATGAATGTGATTCTGATTTATAAACTAACATTCCACCTGGGCAATTCATTGGCTTTAATGCAAATTCCTCTTCATCAATTGTTGAAGTATACATATTTTCTCTATAATGATACCAATGCCCTGAAGTCTCCCATAGTTTCTTATTAAGCATTATTGGAGTTTCAATTTCAACATAACCATCTTCGTAATGTAATTTTCTCCAAAAATCTATTAGGGTATTCTTTAATATTACTCCTTTAGGAAGCATAAATGGAAATCCTGGACCTTCTTCTGCAAAAGTAAATAGCTTTAATTCTTTTCCTAATTTTCTATGATCTCTTTTCTTTGCTTCTTCTAAATTATGCAAATGCACTTCTAATTCTTTCTTACTAGAAAATGCCACTCCATAAACTCTTTGAAGCATCTTATTTTTTTCATTTCCTCTCCAATATGCTCCAGCAACGCTTAATAGTTTAAATGCTTTAATATACTTTGTTGATGGAATATGAGGACCTCTGCAAAGGTCTATATAATCGCCCTGTTTATATAAAGATATCTTTTCAGCTTCAGGAAGATCCTTAATAAGTTCTACTTTATATGTTTCTCCCTTTTCCTCCATTAATTTTATTGCTTCGTCTCTAGAAATATCGATTCTTTCAAAGCTAAGATTTTCATTTATTATTTTATTCATTTCTGCTTCAATTTTATTTAAATCTTCATTGGATAATGAATTTTCAATATCAAAATCATAATAAAAACCATTGTTTATTGCAGGTCCTATAGCAAGCTTTGAATCCTTATAAATTCTTTTAACTGCTTGAGCCATAACATGAGAAGTAGAATGTCTTATAACTTCAACTGCTTTTTCATCATCGTAAGTTAAAATATTTACCTCATCATTATTTTTTAATTTGTAAGTTAAATCTACTAATGTCCCATTTACTTCCCCCACTACTGCGACTTTAGCTAAGTTTTTACTAATTGAATTTGCTAAATCATAAATACTAGATTCATCTGCAATTTCTTTTATTGATCCATCTTTAAGTTTTATATTTATCATAAACTTGTTACCTCCTTCTTTAAGATTTTATAACATTAGATATATCTATAGGTTAATAATCGATAACACAACTTATTCCAAATTGCGTCTCATACTTTTTTAAATTCATATATTTTTGTACAAAAAAAGCACCCGTCCCAAGCCTTGGGACGAATGCATAATATCCGTGGTTCCACCCAAATTGAATTAAATAAACTCAATTCTTCTCTAAAATTTTTAACGATTTTCACCGATGGCATTTCACAAAATCTGCTAATAAACCATAGCTCCAGGGTAGTTTTTCTCATAGTCATATTTAGAAATGCTTACAGTCGGTGACATTTCCTCTCTGAAAACTGTACTCTATAATACTTTTCCCTTTCATTGCCTGAAAATATTTAATTTTTAAGAGTTAAGTGCACTTTGCTCTTATTAATAATAAATACTAGCACTTTTGTAGTATCTTGTAAATAGTTTTTGCCACAAAAATTTTCTACTATAAATATCCAGATTTAAAATTATATTTATTTGTGGCAAAACCGAAATTAGATACAAATTTGTTCCAGCTGACTAATGAAATTTTCGCTGGATAGTTCTAAGTGGGAAGGTTGAACCCATTTATGCATGCTCCAAAAACAAGTATAGGACAAGCAGAAAATGGAACAACCTTCAACTAAGAACTATCACAACTCAATTTCAAATGCCGCTTTTCACAAATATGTATTCAATTTCTCCGTTTCATATACACTTAAGTATGGTAAATGCCGAATAGGATACTAAGTATAAATTTTGATTTAGGTATCTACATATATATCAACTTTAAAACCAAATTTATGTAGTAACTTATCAAAATCATAAATATTTTGATTACAAAAACTATCAAACATATCCAAACTAAAAATAAGACTTATGCTTTTGTAAAATATGAGCACTTGCCTTTGAGGCTAGCATCTTGGGTGCAACTAATGAGCTTCTCTCCTTTTTTATTTTTTGAAAAAAAACACATCATCCGTTTAGAATAATGTGTTTTAGATTTGATGCATAATTCAATAAAATAACGTATTAATTATTTCTTAAATTTCACTTTTATTTTTTTACTGCTAAGCAATAATTAACATTATCAAATGCTCTTATAAGATGTTCTGGATTCGCTTGATTATATTTTTTAAAATACTGCTCCGTTATTTCATCTGGTGTTAAATGTTCATAAATTAAGAAATCACTATCAGACAATAGTTTTTCCAACTCTAAATAAGAATAACTTGCAAGCATTTTTTCATTTGTTGCATTAGTTAGTGCAATTTGCTTTTTAACTCTTTCGCCTGCCTTAGAAGTATATGTGTTTTCATCTTGATAATCAAAAACAATGCTACTACCTTTCGGCACAATGCTTGAAATAGTATTAATTGCATATGCAAAATCTTTCTTAGTTAAATAGTAATTCAAGCCAAGTAAACTACAAAAACTTATTTTACTTTGCTCAAATTGAGAGCATTTAATTATGTTTCTTTCCCAATTCTTTTCTGTAAAGTCAATAGATATATAGTGTAAATTCGGAGGTATTTCTTTCATTACTTTTTGAATACGCTTTTGCTTATCTTCACCAGTTAAAGGATGGTCAAGTTCAAATATCTGAATATTTCTTGCCCAGTCAGGCTGACGATATGCAAAGGTGTCATACCCAGCGGCAAAAATCAAATATTGTTTTGCACCAATTTTTACGGCATTTTCAAGTGATTTTTTTGTAAATGCTGCTCTACCAATTGGAGTTGGAGATAACTGATTGTCAACGATAAAGCGTAACGCTTCATCTTGTGTACCATCAAATGATGGGTTGAAAAATTTAATTCCTTTTGACATATTACTTGAAATTTGTTCATATTCATTTTGAGTTAGAATATCCTTTGCTAAGTAATCATCAAAAACTTTCTCTTTGTTTTTAACAGAATGATACGCTCTTGAAAACGCACTAATCAATGCAGTCATACTTTTTTGTTCCATAAAATTATCACCTCTAATAATTAATACCAATTCACCAACCAAATTACAAGTATTGACATTTTTATTGTTTTATGGTATTATAAATATAGTAAAGATAAACAATTTACAAAACGTCACATTTATAGTGGCGTTTTTTTAATGTATTCATATATAAAAATATTTTTCTAAATTCAAAATTACAGCTAAAATTCCTTTAATATTTTTAGAATTATTATGAAGAATTATTTTTGCAATATATTTGTTTAATTTTTTCTGGATTAATTGTATTATCATTAGACTGTTGAATAAATACTAAGGAGATCTAGTGGCGTCAGCTTTACTGTGAAAAAACATAAAAAAAATAAGGTAAGATATAAATTTTACTTATAAAAATAGAGTAGCTTTTGCACTACTCCAAAAAATGATTTATTTTTTGATTTATTATTTATGGCTAAGCACTTACTATGATTTTGCTTGCACTTACACCTGAATTAATTAAAATCTGTTTTAATGTTTGACTCTTTACATAAAATGTAGCATTTGTACAATCATAGAATGGATTAATTCCTATACCATTAGGCATTTTTTGGTGAGTTGCTATGCTTGTTACACTATCTGGAATAGTTATGCTGGTTAAATTTGTGCAGCCTTCAAATGCACTTCTTTGTATACTTGTTACACCATTTGGTATTACTATGCTTGTTAAACTACTACAACCTTGAAATTCATTCTCGTTTATGATTGTTATACCATTTGGTATTGTTATGCTACTTAAACTGCTACAACCACTAAATGCACTATAGCCTATGCTTTTTACACTATCCGGAATTGTTATGTTTGTTAAATTAATACAATTCCTAAATATAGCATCCCCCATATTTGTTACACTATTTGGAATGGTTAAAGTCGTTAAACCACTACATCCAGCAAATGACTGAGGCCCAATAGACTCCACACTATTTGGAATAATTATGCTTTTTAAACTCTTACACCCACTAAAGGCGTATTCATTTATAATTTTCACACTATCTGGAATAGTTATACTTTGTAAATTACTACATCCATTAAATGCATATCTATCTATACGTTTTACACTACTTGGAATATCTACGTGTGTTAAGTTACTGCAATTCATACATACTATAGATTCTATACCTGTTGTACTGTCTGGTATTGTTATGCTTGTTAAGTTTTTGCAGGTAGATGCCGATGTAAATCTTATACGTTTTACCTCAGTACCATCAATTTTATTTGGTATCACGACTGAGCTATCAGAACCGGTATATTCTACTATTGTTCCAGTTGATTTATCAAATTTAAAGTTTCCGCTTGTTGTAAGTTCTGTCCATGCACCGCTTTCATTTAGATAACACCCATCAATTGTTGTATCTTTAGCCATGTAGCCTTTAAAATCAAAATAATACCATTTAGAATTAATTAGCCTCCAGCCTGTAGCCCATGAACTTCCTTCTGTATACCACCAGCCTCTAGGATCGCTCTTCCACTCTGCACTCGCTCCTATTGGGTTTAGTGCTAATAACGAAGCTACACATAATGAACTCGCTATTACTTTTATTAGTCTCAAACTTTTCATTCTTTACCCCCCCTATGTAATTTATCGTATTTAATGGAACAATATATAATTATATCATATTTATGGCAATATTTTCATTATTTATTCTACAAACGATTGAAAATTGATCAATAAAAGACGTATTTTAGTGTTATAACACATAAAAAAAATCGTATTATTCAATCTCTTGAATAATACGATTTTACAATTTGCTATTTATTTTTATTGATTCATGATATAAGAACATTACAAATTACCTCAACGATAAATTGGAATTTATCTAACTAATTAATATCTATATCACTACATTAATAAAGCACACTTATATATCTAAATTTAATTGAATTTTAATCTACATTTTTATTATCATTATCAAAAGAATAGAATCTGTAATACATTTTTCCAAAGTTTCTTCCTGTTAATAATTCAAATAGCTTACCTAAAAATAAACCTAATATAATTCCAGGCGCCACACTTGAAACATATGCAAAAATTTCTATTCTGCTATTAGTATTTTCACAAAGCATGAGAACTGCCATAGCAAGAAAAATCTGTGTTATCAAAATACAAATAACAACTAAAACAAGAGTAAGTATAATTTTTTCTGTTTTCATATAAAACACCTCTATTCTTATTTTTATTCTATTTCCAATAATTTTATACGTTAGATATAACTTTTCAAATGTTCATCAAACAATTCTTTATTTAATACTATTGGTGTTATGGGCTCGCCATAAAAATCTTCTGTTTCTCCAATAACTTTGCATCCAAATTTTATTAGCATATTTACGGTTACTTCTCTTGCTTCAATATATAACTCGTCCGTATATTGTCTAAAAATCTCTTTTAATGAATAAATAGCCATTCTCTGACCAATACCTAGACCTCGCAATCTCTTATCAATAGCAAATCTTCCCCATTTCCATTTATCTTTTTCTTTCCATGTTGCAACAACCCCAATAACATCTTCACCTACTCTTGCACACCACCAGATTGGTTTTAAATTAGCATCAATTGCAATCGATTCCACTGGGATACCCTGCTCATTAAAAAATACTTCTGTTGCTAATTTTATTGCATCATCCATATAATTTTCTGAAATTTTTTCAATCAAAATTCTAGAATCATTCTTTCTAAGATTGTTTTTTAATGCAAGAATACGAAATACTTTAAATGCCCTAACAATATTGTCTATATCCTCGCTATCTCCTAAATCTAAAATTTCATTCATAAATGTATTTGCTTTATAATCCCCATCATTAATAGTTGTCAAACCCAATGGTAAAAGGCAAATATCTCTCATTCTCTTATCACTTTCAGACTTTTTCAATTCTAAGTAATTTTTTGCTTCCATATTACTAACTATTCTACTAAGTGAAGCCTTATCAATACCCAGGTTTATCAACAATTCATTAAAAGGAGTCTTTCCGTTTTGCCTTAGGTAGTTTAATATGTGTGCTTGTGCAAGTGTCAAGCCTGAATTAAAGCAATTGTAATTTAATAACCCCAATTCTCTTACAATTAATCTTATCTCTTTTCTAATTACTTCCTCTTTATTCATACCACGCCTCCAAATTAATTGATATTATCAACTATATTATCTCGTTTTTGTTTTTTTGTCAAGGCGACTTTCAAAAATGGGTATGCACCGAGAAATTATAATTTGTCTACTACACAATCTACTATTGTGTAGAACTGTACATAAAAATATCACATTATCTATCGATTACTATGATAATGTGATATTTAAATACGTTATTAAATTTTAAACAATACATAAATCTTTTTAATCAAAAATAATTCTATTTTCTTTCCTTGACTGTGGTTTACCATTTTTAGATATGTAACCAAGAGGAATGATACTATGACATTTATAAGTACTATCTAATCCCCATTTTTCCTTACTTTTCTTACCTAATTTAGTTTCAAATGTTTTTTCTCCTCTTGAAATACAAACAGAACCAATATTTATTTCTGCTGCTTCAAGCATAATATTTTGACTTGCAACACAACAGTCATGAATTGCATAAGGATAATTATCTGGTGCGAATAAATAAATTACTACAGGAGCTTTATAAAAAGCACTTTTAATACTATCATCATCAGCAATACTTCCACTTGATTTATCGTTTCTCCTTGCAGCTCCGAAAAGTTCTCTATTTATCTTTCCCAATTCATCATTTAATCTCTTATCTTGAACTACAACAAATTTTACCGCTTGTAGATTTCCTGCACACGGCGCCCATAAACCAGCCTCTAAAATTTTCTCTAACTCCTCTTTTTTTATCTGTTCTTCTTTAAAAAATCTTATAGATCTTCTTTCTTTTATAACTTCTAAAACTGTCTTCATATAATATCAGCTCCTTCATATATCTAGTGTACTTGCTTGTACACTGATTGATTTTATTTGTTTTATACATAGACTACATATAAACAATGTAGTCTATAATTTGACTAATTCATTAAATACAATTTTCCTCTAATAATCTCTAATTGCTCTTTAAGCTTTTTATTTTCTTCTTGCAATTCTTTTATTTTTTTATCCTTAGCCATTATGATAATATCTTTCGATTTATCAGTTTTATCATATTTAAGTCTTTGTTTTTTGGCTTTTTCAACTTGTTTATCTCTAAGTTCTTCAATTCTTTGCTTGATTTCAGCATTGTAATAGAGAAAAGTTTTGGATACACCACTTAGATTAGATACACTATTAAAATTAATTTTCTGTTCGCTAAGCGATAGCTCTCGAATGGCTTTATCTACTTTTTCTAATGTCATCTTAGTTTTATTTTGAGCATATTCTTTTAAACCTTTTGTACTTCCAGCCACCTTAAATTTCCTCCCTTGACTTACCATTCTTATGAATGATTTTTTGTTCTTTAACTCTTATTAGTGTATCTTCTAAAAGCCTTAAATAAGTTTTATTCTTTTCTGCCCAAAGTTCTCTACCACATCTTTCACTTATATCAATTTGCTTTCTAACATATTTAATTTCTTCCTCATATTCAGGTATGTTTTCAACTGTAGTACAGAAACTTCCACAGTTCAAGCAATGATTCATTTGTTGTTTACATATAAATTTATCAGGTTTAAAACATACTCCAAATGGAACTCTAACTGCGTCAAGATTCTTTTTAACATATTCGTATCTAATTAGATTTTCACCAGTATCAGAATTCAAATCTATCTTTTCAAGGTCGTTAGTTTTTGTATCCACTTTAAACAGTTCTAAATCCTCAGTATTTTTCCACTTTTCATAAAGAACATTTTCTGTAACAGTGGCATAATGAACTGTCATTTGAAGACTCTGATGTCCCAAAATTTGTTGTATAATGCTAATTCCCATACCTTGTTCTATATATTCTTTTGCTCTTGTATGCCTTAATGAGTGAAGCCTGAAATGATATAATTCTCCATTAACATCTCTAATATCTTTTTGTTCAATAAGTCTTTTAATTGTAAGCAATAAAGCTTGTTTATTTAAGGGTTTTCCTTTTGATTTACCTTCATAAGTATTAAATAGATATTTCTTAGGATTATTATCTTCTGTGCTGAGTTCTTTAGTTTTATCAACAGCCTTTTTTACCATTTCAGCAACTTTGTCTCTTATAGGTATTTTGAGTTGTGCTATACCTGTCTTAGTTATTTCACCGCAAAGATAATAATTATAAGTCTGTTCTTTACTATTCCATATTTGTTCTAGACAGTTGTGATATCTAAGATTTAAAATATCGGTTCCACGCCATCCTGTTTCACGAAGTAAAATATAAATAGGAATAAATTGTGACCTATCTAAATTCATAATACCATTATCTAATTGTTTTAATATAGGTTCTGGAACAAATTTGACTTTATTAATAGTGTATGGATTTAATTCTCTCTTAGGAATATCATTTTGAAATATCAAAAACGATATTTCCTTTCTGGGAGCTTTATCATATTGTGCCATTTGTATATATTCTAAAAATGTTCTAATATAAGAAATATATTTACTTGTTTCAGTCGAATTTTTTTCTTTTCTTTCATTTTCTATATAAAAGAAATATTTTTCAATATCATTCCTATTTAAAATTTCGAGAAAACCGTCTTTATATTCATTTGAGTAAAAATAATTAAAGAATAACTTTATCTTATTTAAGATTTGAACACAATGAGCCCAACTTTTTTTAGTCACTATAACTCTAAAATATCTTTTAACTATTCCCCTGTAATATTCTGGTATTTCAAGGAAATTTAGCGATGTCGCTATTCTGTCTGATGTCGCACTTTTTTTTACGCCTTTAATGTTTTTTGAATACCATATATCTTTTTCAGTTTCCTCTCTTTCATCATAAAAATCTTTAATAAAGTCTGATATTAAGTGATACATTTCTCTATACATACTATTACAGGATAATATTCCATTTGGTTTTGTTTTAAATCCACACTGCATCATAAACATCTTCCACTTAATAGGTTCAATATCTACATCTACAAATGATATCTTACTAGATAAATAAGTCTGCATATATTTAATTAAATATTTAATAGCATATTGGTATTCATTTCCTATAGCACTTAAAGATATATATTTATTTTTTAAAGAATAGACCAAGTAGTATTTAATCTCATTCTTTAAAGTTTCGCTTTTTATAAAATCAAGTTTAATATTTTTAACCTCAATCTTATACTCAGTTTCTTGAAATACTCCATCTTCAATATTCCAAATATCATTTTTTAACCAATACTTATCATTTTGACTGAGATATTCTATAATTTCATCATAATTACTTTGTTGATTACTTTTAATCTCTTGTATCTTCACACTATTCATCTCCTTCGTTATAAATCTCTAAATCTAAATTCGGTTGAGTTTTATTAAACTCTTCCGTAATTTCTTTATCCGAAGGATGTATATAGGTTTGTAGAGTTGTATAAATATTTTTATGTCCAGCTCTTATTCTTAGTAGTTCTGGTTCCCAACCAGCCATTCTAAGTATGGTTAGTGACGTATGTCTAAATATATGTGGTGTAACATGTATATCAGTTTTCTTTTTTAATGTTCTAAATAAATTATCAACATCAATATAGTTCATAGGTTTATATTGATTTTCACCACTTATTTTTATAAATACATGATTAGTTTCAACTTCCTCGGTGTGATATTCAGCTACATATTCCATAAACATATCAGCTAAATTTTGTGATATATCAATTCTTCTCGGGCTCGAAACTGTTTTAATTTCAGCATTATTTTCCAATTCTCCACGGTCTTTAAGGTCAATTATCATATCACTAATATCAAAATCTTCAATCCATAATGACAAGGCTTCGCCGATGCGTATGCCAGTTTCATAAAGTAAATTTAATAAGAATTTATCTCTGAAATTATTACAAGTATTTATGAGTGTAGTTATTTCTTCTTTGGTCAAAGTTTTAGGCTTAGAATTTGGAACTTTCAATCTCAATATATTGCTAGTAACTTTCTTTTGTTCATAAGCTATTCCATACAAAAATCCTTTAAAATTTCTACTAGGAGCAGATACAAATTTTTTAAGCCTATCTGAAATATTATTGCTATATTCCTCATGTCTTAAAATATAATCATAGAATGCTAAAACTGTATTCACTACGATATTTATAGTTCTTGGACTTCGTGATGATTCCACCTTATTAGTAGGTATTACTTTCAAACTCTTATAAGGATTTTGCAACCAATTCACAAATAAGGCTAAATCATCAATAGTCACCTTTTGAAAATCCAATCCTCTTTGTTCCAAATACTCAAAATACAATTTCAAATGTTGACAATACATTCTTAAGGTATTCCTTGCAAAGTTAGTATTATCCTTAAATCTTATAAATCTCAATATTGGTTCTATGGGTAACCCCTCATTATTAGCTACAAAATATCTCTCTTTATGATCTTCTGTTCTCACTTTTACTACTTCCATTATCTTTTACTCCTATAGTTCATTTATTCTAACCATAGGTTTTACTATAACAACTTAAATTATTCCAACTATTTTTATAGTAATTTAAGTTATATTTATATTTTAAGTAATACATAAAATACTATAAGTAGTAATTAGTTATCTACACTATATTCCTTCATAAAACTATTATATAACGACTTTTTTTATATTAACAGTACGCACAAAAAAGTCTCTATAATCGCTCTTTATACAAATGTCCCCATTGCTTCACTGTTTCGCTTTGGTCCATCTATCAAATCTCTTATAATTAATAGTTTCCACTTACTGCCCAATATCTGTACAGTTGTTGCAACATCACAAACAGGCATATCTTATTTCTTTATCATAACCTTAACCTTCATAATATCTATTAAACAAACTTTCTTTTCTTTAATAAATATTATAACAGATTTTTAAATATCACATTATTCAGTTTTCAAAGAACATATTTTATTTACTTCACCAAATCTACATTATGCATATTTATTTAATAATTCCACATGATAAATTTAATTGCTTACTTGTATAACACTCGAATTGTGAAAGGTGGCTACTCAAATGGAACAATCTATACGCTTTGAGCCAAACTCCTTGCAATACGTATTAAATCCTATGCAATATGGTTATAAAGTCATAATAGCTGGTAGTGGTCAATTATCTTTTACATCTTAATTTTCAAAATTTCCAAACTACTAACATATTAGTTTGAATTGAATTGTTTGAATACTTATTTAAAAATTATATTAATATTTTTAATTATATGAATTTAACCTTCATATAATTAAAGGAAACCTCTTGCTCGTTATTTTGATCTTTTAGTTGCTCTTTATTTATAAGTCTTTACACTTTTGTTCATTATTTTTTGAGCTCCCTATTTTTAGGGAGCTTTTATTATTTTTATCATGAATAATTTCATAAAATACTCATAAACTAAGAATGTCTCCATAATCAGATCAGTACTCCATTTTCAATCCATTTAATGTGGGAATATGATATTTTAATTACGTATTATTTAAGATATATTAACGTATAATATAAATACCCCGCAAATATTAATTATCACATACATATACGCCCCTTTATTGGGGCATTTTTTGTACCTATTATTTTAAGTATTGTGCAGTACTTAAATAAAAAAATACCGCAAATTCATTTTTATTGAATAATGCGGTATTTCTTCTATTTTTTATTTTTATTACTCCATAAATAATGTAATCAGGACATGACTATCTAAATATATTTATTTATTTTCTAACCATTCTTGAAAACTAAATGCTAATTCTTGCATTTCATTAATAAATCTACATTACTTTCATGCAGAACTCAAAAAAAATAAGCATAGAATATTCTATACTTATCTTTAAAAATTTTCAGTTAAAAGTTCTTAATTGTAGGTTGTTTAACTAATGCTTGTCACAATGAAATTTGGAGCAAGCATTAGTGATGAAACCTGAAATTTAGTACTTTCAGCGATATTTCCATAGTCCTTGGAAATAACACTATTTCTGCTTTTTGAGATTCACATGTTTCTATGTGATTAAGCTGCTTTTTTGATAACGTTCAAATATTTCTTTCCTTTTTCTGTATCATATTTCCCTTCCCACTTAGAAATAACGATAACAGCTAATGAGTTTCCAATTATATTAACAACAGTTCTTGCCATATCAACAATACGATCTATTCCTGCAATGAAAGCTACCCCTTCTACAGGTATACCTACAGAACCAACGGTTGCTAATAAAACAACAAAGGATGCCCCTGGAACTCCAGCCATACCTTTTGATGTAACCATTAGTACAAATACTAAATTTATTTGCGTAGCAATTGGCAGATTTATCCCATATATTTGCGCGATAAAAAGTGCTGCAATCGCCTGATATAAGGTAGATCCATCTAAGTTAAATGAATACCCCGTTGGAATAACAAAAGATGTAATAGCTTTCGGACAGCCATACTTTTCCATCTTCTCCATAAGTTTTGGTAAAACTGCTTCAGAACTTGCTGTAGTGTACGCGAGGATAATTTCATCTTTTAAAATCTTCATAAGTGATATAATGCTTGAACCACACATCTTACCTATCAAGCCAAATATAACAAATATGAAGAAAATCATAGCTACATAAACACTAATAACTAATTTACCTAATGGAATCAATGAAGCTACTCCAAATTTAGAAACTGTTACACCAATTAATCCAAATACTCCAAGTGGTGCAAGTTTCATAATTTGATTAGTTACCCAAAACATTGAATCAGCCACACCTTGACAAAAAGCAAGAACAGGCTTTCCTTTTTCTCCAATTGCAGCAACACCTAAACCAAACATAACCGAAAAGAATATAACTGCAAGTAAATCACCTTTTGAAAGAGATTCAAAGATATTTGTTGGAACAATATTTAAAAATGTATCTGCAAAACCATGGCTAGATACAGTTTCAGCTGTATTCATATATTTTTCGATACTAACTGACGAAAGTTGTTGAATATTAATTCCACTTCCTGGATGAGCTACATTAGCCACAACTAGTCCTATTACAATGGCAACTGTAGTTACTATTTCAAAATACAGTATGGTTTTTCCTCCTATTTTTCCTACCTGCTTAATATCACCTACACCAGCAACACCAACAACAAGTGATGAAAATACTATAGGAACAACTATCATTTTGATTAGTCTGATGAATATATCTCCAATAGGCTGTAAGTATGATGCTACAACTGGATTGCCATAAAAAGCAGCTCCTATTGCAATACCTAGCACAAGCCCTAGAAGAATTTGAAATGCTAATCCTAATTTTTTCATTTTAATATCCCCCTTCTAAAATGCTGCAACTTAGAATTTTCTCGTTTCAAAAACTTACTACAGAGAATATATTTGATAAAACCTTATAAGTATTTAAAAAGACAAAATTCCAAATTTAAACATACCTAATAAAAAAACAATAGATTTTTATTTAAAAAATAATGTCATTTTACTAAATTTCTTATTGCTTTTATAATCAAGCGCTGACATAATGTCTCACTTTTGAAAATTTATACAAGAAAATTCAATTTCCGCATGTATTATAACACAAAAAATCCTTTATTCTTATGTTTTTAAAATTCTGAATAATCAAAAAAATCCATTTTAGGATTATCAAAATATTCGTTAGTGCGACTTTTATAAATTAAATTCATTCAAATTTCAACTCAAATATTATACGTTAAACCCTTTATTTTAGTGCCTTAAGCGCATATTACAATATTCTTTCTTGTAATATAGCATCTATTTCAAACATCTTTATATGAATTAGAAAAAAATTTTTCATGTCAATTAATTAATATGGAGTTTGCCATGTGCCAAGAGCATAAAAATAAGGAGTGATATGAGATCAAAATTATGAATCTCATATCACTCCAAATTACTTTTCTTGCTATTTAATTTTAGACTCTGTTAAAGAACAGTGTTGATAATATACAATATTTTAAGGGAACTATTAAAAGTTCCTTTAATTCACATTTAAAGAAGATTTCGAACTAAATTTGCTTAATTCTCAATTATGCATTCATTTAATTGAATAATTACAAATATTTACAGAATCTAAACATAGATTGCTTTTCTAAACCTAAAATTCTTTAATTTATATTATTACATTCCTGTTACAATTACTTTATTAAGTATTATAGATAATTCAATCATAAACTATACTTAGACTATGAAATATCTTTTAACCAGAAATGAGTGATATACTTTTGTGGAATGTTTTATTGGTAATCTTGATGGATGTGATTCTTTGGCTATAAGTTGTTCCAAATGTGCTAGTTAAAAGCTTGCTCTTTGAGGCTAGCACTTTGGATGCAACTTTATAGTCTTAGAATCACCCATCAGAATTACCCAGAAACTGGAACAAAAGTATATTATTCATTTCTGTGAGGTATACGCATAAGTATAGATATTTTTATTTATTAAACTGTTTTTAATTCATTGCTAATAGATTTCTTTCCTGATATTCCCGGCTCTGTCATATTAAATGGATCTAAAATTTCATTTAGTTCATCTTCACTTAAAAGTCCTGCTTCTAATATCAAAGTTCTAATAGATGTTCCTGTTTTTATGGCTTCTTTAGCTAAGCTTGCAGCTGTTGAATATCCTACGTGTGGGCAAATTGCTGTAATTATTCCAACACTGTTTTCTACTAAATCACGGCATCTTTCTTCATTGGCTGTAATACCTTTTACACAATTATCTATAAAAGTTTGAACTGCATAAGTTAAGGTATCAATTGATTGAAATAAACAATAGAATATAATTGGTTCAAATGCATTAAGTTCTAATTGTCCACCTTCTGCTGCCATTGTGATTGTCGTATCATTACCGATAATATTGAATGCCACTTGGTTTACTACCTCAGGAATAACTGGGTTAACTTTTCCTGGCATGATAGAGGAACCATTTTGTTTTGCTGGAAGATTAATTTCTCCAAATCCTGTTCTTGGTCCAGAAGACATTAATCTTAAGTCATTAGCAATCTTAGATAATGTTACTGCACAAGCCTTAACAGCTCCTGATACTGCTACAAAGGAATCTAAGTTTTGTGTTGAGTCTATTAAATCAAAAGCTTGTATAAGATCCATTCCAGTAATCTCTGATAGATTTGGAACAACTCGTTTAAGATACTTTACGTCTGCATTAACTCCAGTACCTATTGCAGTTCCGCCCATATTAAGAACTCGCATCTCATCCATAGCTTTTTCCATACGGTTAACATCTCTCATTATAGCTACTGAATAAGCTTTAAATTCTTGACCTAAACGAATTGGTACTGCATCTTGCATTTGAGTTCTTCCCATTTTTATTATGTGATCAAATTCTATAGCTTTTTGTGAAAATGCATCATGTAATCTATATAGCTCACTTTGAGCATGTTCCAATAATTTTAAAGCAGTAATTTTCCCTGCAGTTGGTATAACATCGTTAGTAGATTGTCCACAGTTTACATGATCATTTGGATGTACAATAGAATATTCTCCTTTTTTACCTCCAAGTATCTCAATTGCACGGTTTGCTATGACCTCATTAGCATTCATATTAAGTGAAGTTCCTGCTCCACCTTGAATTGGGTCAACAATAAAGTATTCATGCAGATTTCCTTCTAATATCTCATCACAAGCTTTTACAATTGCATCTGCAATCTTTTTGTCTAAAACTCCAACTTCACAATTTGTTATAGCAGCTGCTTTCTTTATATATGCTAAACTATTTATAATTTCTGGGTGCATGAACAATCCAGTAATCCTAAAGTTTTCAGCAGCACGCAAAGATTGTACACCATAATATACATCTTCAGGTATATCCTTGCTTCCAATTGAGTCGTTCTCCTTACGGAAATTGATATCTTTATTTTCTAACTTTATTTCCCTTATCATAACCTTCGCCCCCACATTATAATCGGCACTTCTTGTATAAATTATTGGTTTATTATCAAATTCTTCTAATTCATCTGTTGACTTCATTATAAGTGTCCTCTACAATATAATCAAATACATATAATGATATAAGTATTATAGATTTTTATTTATATGTGGAGGTTATTTATGTTTAAAGGTATGGAATATGTGTATGAGGTTAACAAGGAAAGAAGTTTTTCAAAAGCCGCTCAAAACCTGTATATTTCTCAGCCTTCCCTTAGTGCAACTATAAAAAAGATAGAAGAGCGTGTAGGTTTTCCTTTGTTTGACCGAAGTACAAATCCAATTCAATTAACTCCTTGTGGACAGGAGTATGTAAAATGTATAGAAAAGATTCTTGATATTAAAAATGGATTCGAGAATTTCTTAAGCAATATGAATGAGTTACGTACTGGAAATATAGCCATAGGCGGAAGTAATCTTTTTGCTTCTTATATTCTTCCTCCTATAATCACAGATTTTAGAGAAAAATTCCCACTTGTTTCTATTCATATGGTTGAAGCTAATACTGCACTTTTAGAGCAGCAACTCTTCTCAGGTGCTTTAGATCTTGTTATAGATAATTATGAGTTTAACGAAAATATATATTCTAGACATAAGTACTGTAATGAAAACTTGCTTTTAGCTGTTCCAAAGAAATTTGAAGTTAATAGTAAAACCATAAATTATCAATTAACTGCTAATGACATAATAAATAATAAACATCTTGATTCATCTACACCTAGTGTTCCTTTGGAACTATTTAAGGATGAACCATTTCTATTTTTAAGATCTGGAAATGATACACGTAAACGTGCTGAGAAGATATGTCAACATCATAACTTTTCACCAAATGTGATTTTAAAATTAGACCAGTTAGTTACGTCATATAACCTTACCTGCTATGGAATGGGCATCAGCTTTTTAAGTGATACCCTTATAAGATATACAAAACCTGACCCTAACGTAATCTATTATAAGCTGAATGAGGATAGCATTTGCCGTAACGTATATTTCTACACCAAAAAGGGAAAATACTTCACACGAGCAATGGAAGAGTTCTTAAAAATGGCTATACCTGAAATTAATGAGGATATAACTTAGAATTATGTGATAAAATACCGAAAGGGCAGGTACTCTGTTGTTCCGGTTACTGAGAATAAGTTGAGGATTTCTAGCATCAGAAGTTGCACCATTTCAGCATGCTCCCGAGGCAAGCTCGTGACAAGCAAAATGGAACAACTTCTAATGAAGAAATTCCTACAACATATTCTCTAATGTAACACTGCACAAAAGAGTACCTATCCTTTCTG
>Ga0183101_1000502_pt2 | contig 22410 bp, 44 predicted proteins | sample Biomet3_FD_127790 | JGI IMG/M metagenome (GOLD analysis project Ga0183101, IMG submission 127790) | Microbial communities from bioreactor (seeded with sewage sludge) at LBNL, California, USA - Biofuel metagenome 3 | ecosystem: Engineered > Bioreactor > Anaerobic > Unclassified ...
CAAGGTGTGCAAGACTCTTATTTCTGAGTTGAGTGATGCGTTGGCAATGGACGAACACAATGGAGATTTTAAGGATATTTCGGATGACATCAAGTGTCTGTCGTATGTTCAGACCGTTAGGGATTTTGCTATCCAGGAGTTTATCAATCGTAAGTAGCTTATAAGGGCCGCTTCCATAGGGCCCTTCTTTTATTTTTTCTTGAAAGGAGAAGGAAATGCGCGAGTATATAATAGATAGAATAAGCGGCGAGACACCACCATGCAAGGAAGCAGTGCTTCATATTACCGAAAGGAAAAGAACATATTATACGGTTAAGGCCGAGAATCTAGACGATCTGTTTTTTAAAATTGACGGACGAAACCGGTTGCCATATAGTTATTAGAAAATTATTTGGACGGTCTGCAGAGGACGCCACATCAAAGATATTCGTCGAGATCCTTGATGATTGATATAAATATGTTTGAAAGGAAAAAGAAATGCGCGAGTACATAATTAGTAGATCTAGTGGAAAAACTCCTCCTTGTGAGGGGGCTGTAAAGCATCACTCGGTATTTAGATATATGTGTAATGACGAAGAAGCTTTTCAAGAATCCACATTTTATCTAGTTAAGGCAAAGAGTCTTGAATCGTTGATTAAGCGTTTTTATCCCGATCCAATTATAGTATCAGTGCCGAACGTTGACTGGCTTAGTGGACCAAAGATAGAAGTCGAAATCTACGACGACTATCGTGAGTAGCTTTTAAGGGGCACTTATAGAAGTTAAAAAGGAGCAATAATGAACCCATTAACTATGGTTAAGAACGCCGTTAGCGAACAAGTTAAGTACATTTGTAACCTGGATGTCTATCTAACCTCACTTGGATACGACCTTTTAAACTTTGAACTATGTGGAGATATAAACGACCTTAAGAGTCGAATAACCGTTCCAGATAGGAGTCGAAGTATTTTGCTAGAAACCTCTTCTGGATATCTAGAAAAGATCGGATACTTTATATCCCCAGAACTTGAAGCAGCCGATAAAATCTTTAAGTATTATACTGGTGACTCACACGCAGAAGTATATGCTCAAGGAGTTCTTAACCTTGACGATGTTATGTATGTGGGTCATCAAATGGTCATCCATTATTACCAAGAAAAGGAAATACTTTTTAAGCCGTTAACGCCAATATGCTATTGGTCTATGGAAAATGTATCTAGAGCTGGAATTTATATTTCCGATACGCCGCCAAGGGACAGATATAACATGATCCTTACCGCAGCTACTGAGGCCGACTTTTTTAAAGACCCTGCTGGCATTGTTTCAAAAAACGCTATTGTTCCAATGGATCTTCCTTCTGGAACTATGTGGCTTAATATCCGAAATAACTTTTACTATATTAAGAACAAGGATTTTGGTTGGAACGTTGTTGGTTATACTAAGGAGGAATAATGAACATTTCAGGAGCATATCAATATTACGCTGCGAGATTTGATGCGTCTAACGGTGATCTTATATACGCCGCTAAGGATAAAGAAACAGGAGATCTTGTATATTTTAATGTTAGAACTGACGATGACACAAGTGAAGAACGAAAAATTCCAGTAACCGACTGGGTAGACAAGTATGGAAATAGTATGCCTCATGATAATTTGTTTATAGTCATTCCGGCTTTTAGTAACGGTAATGATTATAAACTTATCGACGATAGCAAAGGCGATTATTCTCCAGATACATCCTGGGTAAATCCAGTAAAGCTATATTCTATTAAGACACCCGTTAAGAAGACTCTTAAAGCCGAGCATTGTATTTTTGTTGGGGCATTCCAGTATACCACATTTAATCCTACTACGCAAACGCCAATAGCCTATCCAATGTTTATATTTACAAAGGAAGACGGAACGTTTATAAACGCTAAGTTTGAAGAGATAGAATTGGAAAAATGATTATTAAATACATGTTAAAGGCAATGATGGAGGATTCTTCTTGTCTTATTAAGCAATTTGTATTCATCGTTTTGTCTGTTATAATGATACTGTGCTTCGTATGGGCGTTTATTCCAGAATATATATGCTATTGGCCACAGATAGTTTTACTTGGAGTTATTATTTTTTGTTTTCTGTTTGCTGTCTGGTTTATATCGCTAGATTTTTAAAGGAGGCAGAAAAGAATAATGGAACTGGAGTCAGTTAAAGATTGTTATCAAGCTTTTCTTTACGACGGCGATCCTCTGAGTTTCACATATTTGTGGGACTTTACACATGGCAATGTCTGTCAGCATCAAGATGACAAACAAGTATATTTGTATCAAACTATAAAAATTCCAGTTGAGTGCCGAATTGTGTACTCTGATGGTGTATATTCAATATATACAAAGAACGCTTTTAGACGGCGTTTTGTAGATGTTAACTGGTGGCTATGGCCATATGTTACCGAAGCGGTTAGAAACATTAAGAATTGTTCTGACGATGCCGATCGACTTTCGTTGTTTGCCCCTGGGTACGTTATTACTGAGAACCGAAATATATATTTTGATGATGGGGTTGACTATGAGGCAATAAACAAAGGAGATTATCTGCTTCAGACGACTGCTACATTAAGTGGATATTTAGTATGGCCAAGAGACCAGTACAACGGGCATGTTCATTATATTCTTAAAAAGGAGAAGTAATGCTAAAGAGACACACGTTGAAGATTTACGACCAGTTTGCTGAGGATATTTGGCGTGGAAGAAAGAACTTCACAATTCGTAAGAATGACGATAGGCAGTTTCAGACAGGTGACATTATTTCCTTTATTCCGGTAAGGCAAAATGCCCAAGAATGGATGTACGCAGATAACAGCGTGATTCCGTCTACAAATATTCTTAAAGATCTTGAGTACCAGATAACCTATATCGAGTCGGGGTTAAATGGGTTATACGACGGGTACGTGGTGCTTGGATTCCAACCATATCCGCCATGCGATAACCCAGATTGTCCAATTGAGGCGATGTAAAATGAATAGGTTTGGTAAATTCTTTAGTAGAAACATTGCCTTGATTAGCATAATTGCTGTTCTAGTATTCATAATTGGAACTGGAATGGCTTATGCTTATGCTACTAGATCAACAATAACTGCAACAGTAACCGACAAAGGTATTAAGACCGAATCCTATAACCAAAATTATGTAGATTCTAACTATATGATTTATACTGACAACGGAACATTTGAGGATACAGATAGTATATGGTATATGAAGTTTAATAGCAGCGATGTATATGGTAATATTGAAGTCGGAAACACCTACACATTTCAAGTATATGGATGGCGTATTCCATTATTTAGTTGCTATCAAAACATTATAACTGTAAATTAGTTATATTTAAGGACTAAATTTGCTTTACAAAACCCCTGGTAAACGAGGCGCTGTAAGGCGTTTTAAGCCCTTGAAATTTTGTTAATGGGTAATTATACCTATATTTGGAGGTTTTATGGCTACTTCAATTGTAAATCCATGGTTTGTCCTTACAATTGTTCTTTTCCTTGGCGCGTTCTGGTCGTTTGAGTATACCTATGGTTCTGATCTAGATTTTAAGCATGCTATTATGTATGCCTTTTGGACCATATTTGGAATCGTTGTAATTTCTATACTGCTATCCGTCTGTTAGAAGGAGTTATTATGATTTCTATTGAGCATCATCCGCTTACGACAATGTTCTATAGTGGTTCGGACGCCGCATATAAATATCTTATTGAGTTCCTTGATGGACGAGTCTCACAGGATCCAGATACTGGGAACGTATATTTTCCAAAGTGGGAAGATCCTGATAGAATTCTGATTCCTGCAAATTCATATTTGGTATTTGAGAATGGTAAGGACCAATCGCCTTCGGTATTTAAGTCGGAAGACTTCAAGAGAAAGTATACATTTATTCATAAGTGGTATCCCTGCTCCACTATGGATGCTATTAGTCGGTATCGGTTTGATGGAACATTTACCTCTTACATGCGTCTGTCTAACGCTTTTCCAGGGGTGATATGTCTTAGTAGGGAGACTGACGATGAAGTAAGCATCTATTATCACGATGAAGAGGGAGATAATATTTCGATTGATAAGGGAGATTTCATTTATAGAGTCAATAGCGGAGAATTTGTTATTGGTCCACCTAGTTGGGCATATGGCTATATCTTTGCGATAGGCAAGAATTATTAATACTGGTTGAAAAGGAGACTTATTATGGATAGCAAAGTTATTAAGACTTGGTCGGTTTATGTTAAATCCATTGCAAGGGTTACTCTATCAGAAAAGAACATGCTTAATCCGCTTCAAACTGTTGACTTTGGGACGGCCAAGCAATTTCCGAATGAAGGATTTGTTTCTATGACTTGCGGATATAAGCCAGCGTCTTCTTGCGACCATCTTAGACTTGATAGAATGTATGATCTGGTACTCGTTGATCCAAATATTTCCATGGATACCAACCTTTTGAAAATTGACTTGGATTGTGCTATCGGTGACATTAAAGCTCTTATTGACCAGGATAGTCGGAAACCTATTGACCATGACGTCTTTATTTCTGAAATGACCAATGTTTATCAAAATCTTCGTAAAACACAGGAAGATGTTGAGCGTCGACTTAACCGGTCACTGGAATATTAAAGGAGATGTAGTGTGGATGAACTAGAGACCATGGTACACGATTGTTTTTGGTCACCAGAATGTAGATTTAGCTTTAATTATCTGGTTAGCCTTACCAGTATCGGACATGACTATGCGAGGAAGTATTTTCAGAAAAGAGATCCTATTACTGGCGAGAATTATCATGCACGATTTGGAGTATATTTGGAAGATTGCTCGATTCGATATTGGGATGATTTTATGCGCATACCCATCCCAATTGGAACTTTCTCAATTGATAATACGCCGGGAAACATGTTCGAGAGGGACAATGAAACATATTAAGTAAAGGAGACTTATTATGGATGCTCTTATTCAATCGGCACTTGCTAATGGTAATAATTTTGCTAGTTGGGTTAGTACGACTGCTATGACAGAATATTTGTCAAAGGCTATATTTGATGACATTGCCTGGCTTGTTCTTGCTGCCATTTTGCTACTGGTTTGCGTTATTGTGCTTGCTTGTTATCGTAGAGAATGGAAAAAGTTTAAATCAAATAATTTGGTCATGCGTATGGATACCAATTATTCATATTATACTAGGAGTAGTGTGGATGATTACAACGAGGCACAAAACTACGGATTTTTCCATTGGCTGTTTAGCTATACAGAGCATTGGGGACTAGGTATGTTTCTTGGATTTATGATTGGCGGCATAGTAGTAATTGTATTCGGAGCAACTACCGATCTTATTCAAGTAGCGTGTTATCCAAACGCATACGTTCTTTCACATATTCTGTCGTATATTAAGTAAAGGAGAATTATTATGAGTGAGGATACAAAGAAAGAATCATGGTCCGGGCGAGAGATTAGGCTTGCCTGTGAGCGTGAGCGAGAGCTTGCAAAGGCTGAACATTATGAAGTCGGCGCTGAATATGGAATCATGTGTTACGAGAGTGCCAAGAAGGCCTATGACAGTCTGATGGACGATGGTCATAGTAATAACAGTATTTGGATTACTATGAATGTTCTTGAGCGACTTATAGACGGAAAACCACTTACCGCTGTAGAGGATACACCAGATTCTTGGAACCAGATTTCTAGTCATTACAATGGATACACCACTTATCAGCACACAAGAATGAGTGGCTTGTTTAAGGATGTCTATGACGATGGAACTATCCACTATAATGATATTGATAGAATCCGTATTGTTGATGAACAGAATCCTGATTGTTTATATTCTAGTAATCGATTTCTTACCAGTATTGCAGAGGAAGTTCTTGGAAACGTTACAATGCCATATTATCCTATGACGCGCTCTATTAAAGTAATCACTGAATATCTTCTTTCAAAGGATGGCCAGAAGGGGGATTTCGACACCGTTGGTATTAAGTATGCAGTTATGCCAAGCGGAGGTGTCATTCAAATCAATCGATATTTTCAGTTTGATTCTGAAGATCCTGTTGAAATTAATCAGGAAGAGTTTATGCGTAGAAAAGATTTGGATGATAGACGGAAGGTAAACCATTGGAACGATACAAAAAAACAAGGAAAGTGAGTAATTATGTTTATTCTTAGATGTCTTGGAAATCTTCTTATGACTATCGTAACTGGTGGAGCCTGGCTTATTTGGATGGTAATAAAGCACCTCACTAAGCGTTAAATTGTTCTCGCGTTAAAAACCGGGCTTATAGTAGGCATATACCCGATTAGAAAGGATATTTATGAAGAACAAGAAACCAGCGTCGCATATTGATGAGACAATTGACGAATTACTGGATAAACTTGTAGACCAAAATGCAGGAAGTGAGGAACAGAATCGAATTGCAGATTGTATCGAGAAGTTGATGAGAGGAGATAGTTATAAACCCCACGTTGACAAGGTTGCAGTTGCAACAATCGTTGCTCAACTCATAACTGTTATTGGAATTCTATGGGTGGAAGGAAATGGTGATATAATTTCATCAAAGGCGTTTCCGCTGGTAAACAAGTTTTCGAAGAACAGGTTCTAGGACAGGTATGCCAATAAGGAAGACTATTGAAACTGATAGTCTTCCTTTTATATTTATAGGAGAACATATGGTATTCCTTAGATGTTTATGCCTTAGCATCGTATTTATTCTTTTAATCGTTGTAATTTCGGAATTAGTAGTTATGTTTCATCTCCTGTTTTGGCCGCTTGTTCTCCTAATTGTATTCGGCGTTATTTTGTATGCTCTCTTTTCGCGAAAGAAACCGAGATTATAATAGGGATAAACACTACATTGGGAGGTAAGGATTATGACCAAAGAAGACTGGAAGAAGACCGGGAAGATTATGTTGGGAATTGTGTGTTGTCTTGGGGGGACTGTTCCGCTAGCTATAGCATCTATAGCTACGGACGTGGCGTCTCAAGCTCTAGCATGGAGTTCCGACAGACTTGGAGAGGGCGGAGCCGCGTTGCTTAAGGTCGGAACGAAACTTATTGACGATAATCAGTAGAATCCCAAATAGAAGACTATTGAAACTGATAGTCTTCTATTTTTTCAGAAAGGAAAAGATAATGATAAGAGAAGACGAGTGGACCTTCATAAAAAATGCAGGGATTTCAACAGAATTGGCTAAGGAATATGTTACTGCTACTAATGGTGAAAATCTATCAGGAATTGTGCTAATTAACACATATACAAAATGGTCGACGTCGCCTATAAAGAATAGCACCAACTATATTGACCTTGTAAAAGAAGCGATACCAATCTGGAAGGAATCTACAGATCCGCTTAAATCGTTCTTTTCTACTTTTTGTAATCTCCTTTCGTCAAAATAAATCAATCATAGAGAGGATTATTATGTATCAAGATATAGGGGTAAAAGACTATATTCTTATGTTTTATAACAAGGTACAAACTGGAGACGCGGTAATTGTACCATACTATCCGGATCGTATATTCTCTATTGTGAACGAAAAAGCATCAGCTTCAGAAAATATGTTGGGTGTTCTTGCATCAATCGATAAAGATCCAAGTTATGGAAAGGGATGTCATAAGTTAAAGTTTGAACTCCCGTCATTTTCTACAGTACAGTCTTCTACCTATAAGAAAGAAGTGCTTCTTGACTTCGGAAAAGAGTATGCCTTTATTTCAAAAGATGGAAAAGGCATATATTTTATGGGAAGTTTTGCCCAAAGACCAGACGTATATTATTCTACATGTTCTGCAGGAATAATTCCCGAGGTTTATAAAACTCTGGTTTTTAGTAATACCACCGGAATTGAATATCTGGATTTTAATGTAATAAGGTCGGTTCTTAAAGAAAAGCTTAACATCATGTTTGGTCAGATCGCAATATGGCCTAGATCAAATGGAAAGAAGGAAGCAATGAGCGACAAATCAGGTATCACTAAGACGCACATTGGAACCGTCGATAACGGAAATAGTATGCAGCAATTTTTTACAAATGCCTGGAGTCTGAAAAATGTCTTGTGCGATCCTGACAAAATTTATAGTATCACTCTGTCATGCAATCCTTATGAAATTAAGGAGATCTTTTATCAACCCAAGAAGCAGCCAACCACTGTTGTTAAGTTTTATGATGGAAGTACACAGGTAGTAACCCTTAAAAAGGGAGACACGGCCGATATTCGTGTAGCAATTATGTATGCAATTATGAAGCACAATAATCCTCATTTTAATCACGACATGAAGGAACTTGAAGATCTGGTAGTCATTCAAGACACTTCGCGTAAATAACACACCATATAATGAGGAGAATGGTAGAAGCACATTGAGTGCATAACTAGTAATAATAATAGCTTAATGGTAGAGCGCTGCATTTGCAGAGACGGGTTTCGAAGACCTAAACCATTCTCCTCATTTTTGTTGTCCATCGAAAGGAGTTTTAATGAAGCAGCATCAGCCAATTAGTAATGGTGGTCGACGGTATATTTGTAGGTGTGCAAAGCTGTCAGGACGCAAGTACGAGGATCTAGTATATTTTTATGACTGGTTTTACAAATTGTATGAGCCTATATATAGGCATACCATTGAGCAGGCGTCCCTTAAAATGATGAACACATTTGCATTCCAAGATTTTTCATGGAGCAAGTTCTCATTTAGAGAGGAAATTACAAGATATTTGTATGCGTCTGCGCTACAAGTGGATAAGATTCTTCATAGGGGCGAAGAGAAAAGTGAACAAATACCTGGCGTCTAATATAAAAGAACTATCACTTGAATATCCAGTTCCCATGTATACCTTTAACTTGTGTTATTTATTTTATGTTAAGGAATGTAAATGCAGGTGTAGATTTATAGATCACTATCAATTTATATCGTTCTGCAAGGAAGCATTAGATGTTTGGCCTGTTTGGGGGCATAATGATCCTTCATTTCTGCATTTCTTTATGCTATTTGTCTTAAATAGATTTGGAGATAATCGTGGAAAAAGAATGGACCACCGACGATACAGAAGATAGACTCTATGTTATATATGATTATCCTCGAACAGAAACAAAAACGTGTCGCGGTATATTTAGACAAAGAGCTCGTGATGCAAACAAGTTTTGTGATGAATTTGATTTCTTCATTGCAATGAACGCATGGTGTGGAGACGATCTACCAGGAACAATGTATTTTGGTTTGTGGCTTGATAAAAACAAGTGGGTATTTGAAGAAGGAGTATATCTTGATTCCTAGAAAAGACTTGGCCGATCATCTGTATAATGATTATGGCATGAACGAAACAGAACTTATGAAGTGTGAAAAAGCATATAGAAACGCACTTAATGCTTATAAGAAGACGCATCCACACGATCCAGACGCAAAGTACAAAGCCGTATTTACGCTAATAAAGTTTTATGATTCGCTCGTCTATTATATTTGTCTTCACGATCTTCAATTCCTTGGAGAAAGTAAGTATGATAGATTTATTGCTCATAACATATTTATGTTTATATAAAGGAGAACATTATGATTAACGATAATAAGACTGTACATGTTATATTTACTATCTTTTTTGGAATAATGTTCTTTGTATCCGCGTATCAAGTAACGATGTCTGGATCAACCAGCTTTGCTGATGATCCTATGTGGTCTATCTGTGCTATTGTATCTGGAATTTCCTTTCTTATTGACCTAATTAGCCCATCAATAGATAACCACTATTTGTAAAGGAGTAATAATGGACAATAAGCCTGTACTTATTATGGATGAGGCAAAGTCGTTGTTTAGTAAAGCAGAGCTTATAGAAACACGAATAGGGTCCTATGAAAGGGCGATAACTGATGAAAACTATTATATTTCAATGGAGGAATCTCATTATTCAAATGAAGATGGACGATCTATAGGATTGGGTTTCGTTGGGACATTAACAAAAGAAGAGTTGATAGCACTTATACAAGTAAACAAATCTATGTATAAGGATGTTTGTAAGAGACTGGGCGTACTATACTAGCCAGTAACAACGCATAGCGATTTGCTATAGATATTTTAAAACAGGAGTATAAAATGGTAGTTATCCTTATTTGTTGGATTATCACTGGCGTATGCTTTGTTATTAATCTATTGCTCATAAACGCATCTAGCGTTGGCTTTCCATGTGCCATATTTTCAGCAGTTATGTTCTTGATATGTACTGCTACTGTTATTGGTAAATTCTACAATGGAGAGTAGATAATGAAAACAGAACTCATTGTATTTGAGGTTACGAAAAGCAAGTTTAATGGATCTGCAAAACCATTTAAGATTACAGCAGTATTTAAAGAAGACTTTTATGAAAAAATTACATTTTATTCCGACAAAAAGTATAGATTAGACGACCTGATTGTTGTTGATTCTGGAATTAATCTTGATGTTTTCCATTGCATTAGCGAAACTAATCGGAACATTAATGCTGCAAAATATGAAGTAGAGGCAGCAGGAAGAAGAGGTCTTGGGTGGACCAACGCTTATGCACTTGGCTATATGGAACAAGCGCTATCGATAAATGAGCTTTTACGTGAAAGACTAGTAGACCAGTTTATTACTGGTATTGTAAAGGAGTAATTATGTATGAGCAGTTTCCGGACGGAGCTAGACAAGATAAGGTCTTTTGCACAAACACATCAGAGTATGATATTACTATTCCACCAAAGGATATTTCTATACTTACCAAGGAAGACATGGAGTACTTCGTAGAGCGAGGTTCGGACGAGCCATTTCAGATAGGAGATTGCGCTATTGACGAAGCAGGAAACATATTTCTAGTTGATGGTTTTGCCTTTTTTGCAAGGAAAAGAGATAAGATCAATGCGCTGCTTGTATGGACCAAAGCAGATGGCTCATATACAACTAGTTCAGTATGTATCTGCCACCATATTTCAATGGCGTTGCGTAACATTCTTATAACTTATTCAACGGATACGGTTAGTCTTTCTAATATTGTTGGCTGCAATATGAAGGAACTCCCAATATCTTATACAAACCTTGAAAAGGTATTTATTGCAATGGATCATGAGCATGGTGAAACTACCTTTAATGAGGTAAATGAGTTTCTTGTTAAGAAGCTTGTTGGCTTTAAGGGAATAAAGGAGACGTAAATGGATCCGAAAGATGACGTAGACGAGATATTTTACCAATTTGGAGAATGTCTAGACGCAACTTTTAACGACGAAGGCGAAGATTACTATCACAATCCATATTTTGATCCTTTTGTAGACGATCTTGAAGCCAACATTAGAGAGGGCTGTTACATTTATGGCTACGGAGACTAGAGTTTATTGTGATCTTTGTGGAAAAAGCCTTTCGGCAACACATCATTATGTTCTTGAAACGTATAGTAGTGGTGCTTCAAAACTTAATCGTAAATGCATTGATATTTGCGACGACTGTTATGGATATATTACAAAGTATGCTAATAGACTGGCATCTTTAGAGCACATGAAAAACGTATATCCTACTAACACAAAGGAGTAATATGATTGTTGATGAGGATCTTGTAAATCACCCAACGCATTACAAGTCGGAGTCAGGCCTTGAGGTAATCGATTCGATTGAGGCGTTTACCGAGGATTGTTCTGGCTTCGAGGGCTATTGTGTTGGCAATGTTATGAAGTATATTTGCCGATTCAAGAAGAAGAATGGGCTTCAAGATCTTGAGAAGGCCGAGTGGTATCTTAAGAAACTTATTAAGACAGAAAAGAGGCTTGCACATGAGCGATGATAACAACAGTGTTCGAAACGGCGGTATCGGATTCTGCGGACTTCTTACAATTGTTCTAATTGCGCTAAAAGTTACAAACCTTACTGATATTTCTTGGTGGTGGGTTTTTGCTCCGATTCTTATCCCGTTGGCCATATCTCTATTTGTTCTGCTAATCATTTTCATAGTTGCAATTGCTGAAAGTGTGTAAACTCGCGATAAAAACTGAGGTTATAATGAAGAGGAAAAGAAATTAATAATAAATCAGTATTTTGACCTCTTCATATTTTTCTCTAGAAAGGAGAAAAGATGTTAGATGTAGGAAAAGCAGTAAGTTCAGCTCGAGCCTTGGTTGTTAAGAACGAACCTATTATTTTGCTTGGTATGGGGCTTTCTGGATTTGTTGGAACGGTTGTTCTTGCAGTTAGAGCAACCCCAAAAGCTGAAATTCTACTTAATGAAGAAAAGGTATATCAACTAGAACTTGCAAATGCGCAACTCGATGACGATGATAATTTTATTACCGCTAATAACATGACCTACAATAAACTTGATATATTTAAGAGGGTTGCTCCTGTATATATTCCAACACTTGTTCTTGGAGGCGTATCGATTGCATGCATTCTTGGAAGTTATCATGTCGGAACGAAGCGTACAGCGGCACTAGGAGCGGCATATTCTATTGCCGAGAAGACCCTTTCTGAGTACCAGAACAAGGTAATTGAGACTATTGGCTCTCAGAAAGAGACAGATATTCGAGACGCAATTGCCAAAGATCATGTAGATAAGGATATTGCTGATAAGCCAGTGTCAAACATTCTTACAACTAGAGACGGAAATACACTTTGTTTTGATGACCGTAACGGACGATGGTTCTACAGCGATATTGCAAAACTGAAGGCTGCGCAAAACCAATTTAACCACGACCTGCTATGTGGATATTCTAACGGAAGTCTTAACGACTTCTATATGATGATCGGACTTGATCCAACTGGAGATGGGGACAACCTTGGATGGGCAAGGCCAGACCAACTTGAACTTGTGTTCAGCTATGTCCCATATCCGACCACCGAAGAGCCCGCAGCATGTATTAATTTCAGTATTGATCCGTATCCAGGATTTGAGAATTTCATTTAATTCGCGAAAATAACTATTGTTATTATAGGGATAAACCTAACCGAAAGGAGTTTTACCATGAAAGTAGTAGAAGCCGAGAACGTTAAGGTCGAAAATGTCGAGGAGACGGAGCCTGAAATCGAAAACAAGAAGTTTCAGATCCATATTTCACCGAAGGTCATCTCCATTGCAAAGACAGCAGGCAAAGTTGCGCTTGCCGTTGCAGCAATTGGAGGATTGACGCTTCTGGTGGTAAAGGGATTTGGGGTTAGTGCTGAGACTAAGACTACCATTGACGAGGCAAAAGAGACACTGACGGATCTCTGCGGAGACAATGAGCAGGGTGAGTAACAATCAGTAAGTAAATCCCAAATAGGATACTAAGTAGAAACTAAACTTAGTATCCTTATTTTTCTCTTGAAAGGAGAAACGATGAAAGATGACGGAATAACCATAACCGTAAATCCTGAAAAAATTAAGTCCGTAGCCAAAGTTGTAACGAGCCTTGTTGTTTTTGCTGGTGTTGGAGTTCTATGTAGAGAAGGAAGTAAAACCCTTAGTTCTAGTTTGAAGTGCTCTTTGGTGGATAGGAAACTTGCAGAATTTGCATTGTTTGGAATTTCTTGTGCTCTTGGAGAACTGGCCACATCATATTTTGATAATGTAATTGACGATACTGTAAATCTTACCACTGCATTTGCAACCATTTTCGAGGATGAGGAGTAAATTATGAGCGAGAATAATGATAGCAAGGACCTTAAGAACCTCAACATTACGCTTAGTCATATTGCCAAGGATCTTTATGACCTCAATTATCAACTTAGATGCCAGAACGAAATTCTCAAGAAGCTTCTTGATCAGAAGGAGGCATAATGCCTACTAATTACGATTCGCTTCCTTCAAATTCAAAAACCGTAGAGAAGGAACCCTCTGCAAAAAAGGTTGAGAAGGTGGTAAAGAGCAAGCCAATTCTTAAGAAGAAGACCTTTGGAGACAAGTTGAAGGATGCGTTCTTCAGCGATGCTGAGGGCTCTATCCCAAATTATGTTATGTTTGATATTCTTGTTCCGGCCGTTAAGAGCACCATATCCGAGATGGTAAAGAAGAGTGTTGATATGCTCCTGTATGGGGACAATAAGCCTTCCTCAGTTAGACGCGATGGCTCATCTTCCTATACATCATATTCTAATTACTATCAAAGACCACAAGGAATGGGAGCTGGGCAACAGAGCTATAAGCAACGGTCCGGACGAGGATTCTCGCAAGTAATATTCTTGTCAAGAGAGGACGCAGAGAATGTTCTAGACTCTCTTGCTGAGCAGATTGCTCAATACCATGTTGTTTCCGTCGCCGACTTCTACACGTTTGCAGATCAAACGTCAGAGTATACAGACCAAGCATATGGGTGGACATCGGTTGCAAACATGTGGGTAACGCAAGTACGCGATGGCTATATTATTGATATGCCAAACCCAATTCCTCTTTAAGGAGTGATATTTATGTTATCTCTTTTGAGGCTCGTTGCTCAAGTAAGTAAAGTTCCTCGTTATCTTGATGGAAAGCGAGTTGTGGAGAAAGATCTATTCATCATATTTAATGATGATAACCGTAGAGATCTTTATGGGTATGTTACTCAAGTACATCCTAGATTTGTGGCTTATGATGTATTCCAGTATGGAAAGAAGGATGGAAGTAACTCCTTGTTTGTAAAAATTGGAGATTCTTCCGCGCTTCTAACTTCTGGAGACGTTGTTAAGGGGAGACTCCATACTCGCAATAGTCATCTTATCAAGGAGGATATTAAGGATGCCAAGTAAAATTAAGTACCAGGATGGGCATAATGTAAAGGTTGGAGATTGGGCCATGATCCCAAAGACCAGTCTTCTCCATATTCTTCGCATCTCCGGTAAGACAGTAACATGCGAGTCATATCGATACGATAATGAAGATGCAAAGCCCATTACTGTTGAGCTTGACCGTAAGTATATTTCTGAGAATTGCCATTTTGTTCGAGCTGGCGTTAAGTCTAGCTCTATTTAACGAAGGGAACCTAATGAACGCAACTAATATTTTTAAGATTGTTCCGGAGCCTATTAAGATTCAAGCATCAAAGGCCGGAATGAAGCTCTATAAGCATTCTCCAGAGATCCTCCTTGGAGTTGGGATTGTTGGAATTGGAACTGGTGTTGTTCTTGCGTGCCGAGCAACGCTTAAGGCCGACGAAGTTCTTGATGATTTTGAAGCAAACATGAACACAATTGATATTTGTGTTGAGCGTAGAGACGAGGGCCTTATCAAGGGATATTCCGATAAGGACGAGCTTGCAGATAGAGCGGCCGTATATGTTAAGACTGGCGTGCAGTTTGCGCGACTGTATGCCCCCGCTATTGCTTGTCTTGGTCTTGGCATTTTTAGTATTATGGCTTCTCATGGGATTATGCAGAAGCGAGCGATTGCTCTTACTGCCGCATATGAGACGGTTTCTAACGGGTTTGCTGCATACCGTAAGAACGTGCAGGAGCGATATGGAGATGATGTAGACAAGGAGCTCCGATTCGGTCTTTCTGAGGATAAGATTGTAAAGGAGACCAAGGACCCAGAGACTGGAAAGATCAAGAAGGAGAAGTCTACAGTAACTACATTTGATGGTAGCGAAGTCTCATCGTATGCTCGTTGGTTTGATATTTATGAGTCAAAGGGCAAGGCTGATAAGAATCCTGAGTATAATCGCATGGTCCTTACTACCGCTCAGTCATATTGGAATAACAGGCTCAACTCAGTTGGGTATGTATTCCTTAATGATGTGTATGAGGATCTTGGTCTTTCTCGCACAAAGGAAGGTCAGATCGTTGGTTGGATGAAGGGTAATGGCGGAGACGATTATATTGACTTTGGTCTCTTTGAGGCTCGTAATCGCCAGTCTTGGAATGGGGAAGATCCGGACGGTGTAAATTCATTCCTTCTTGATTTTAATGTTGATGGCCCTATTATTGATAAGATCTGAAGACTGGGTCTAAGTCAAGAACCAGTTGACTCGAAGTATATTGATGACTTTGAATTCTATCAAGCAATGAATAATCTGTAATACACGAAAGGAAATGTTGAAATGGAAACAAACCATATTTCAAATGGTAAGCTCCAAACGGGGCTTATTATTTGTGTCATTATTGGAGCAGGAGTAGGTGGATATTGTCTATACAAGCACTATAAGAAGACTCATCAAGTAGAAGATGATATTTCAGAAGATGAAGAAGACTATTCTGAAGAGATAGAAGACGGACCATTCGTAAGGGATAAGCCAAGTTTTGATATGTCTTCTCTTTCTGATGTTGAAAAGGATGTTATAAATTACACAAAGTTCTATAATCACCATAGAACCGAGAACGTTACACCTCCTGAGGGAGGACCGCATAACGTGTTTTCTTCAGCAGGTAACAACATTATAAAGAATATTATTGAAAACTCGGACAACGAGGTTGATACTCTTCCCGATGGAACCAAGATATTCACTGATACAAATGCCGTAGATGACCCTGATGGTGTATATGCTGATGCTACTATGGAAATCCAAGATGAGGAAGACGAGGAAGAGGACGATCTAGATCCCGAGCCAGAAGACGATGACTACAAATATGGTTCGTTTGAAGATAAGCCTCCTCTTGAGAATTTTCAGAATAAGCAGTATGACTCTGAAGACGGAATTACTGTAATAACTAGTCAGGAATACACAAAGGGAACTTTTGATGATGAGTATGACCGAATGGAGCTGAAGTATTTTTCTAACGAAAAGGTGTTTGCTCCCGAACCTTGCTGTGCTCCAGTTGCTAATCCTGTACATTTGTTTGGGTATAATGCTCTCCAGAAGCTTCAGGATACACACAGAACAGTGTTTGTAAAGAATGATGTTACTCTTACTCTTTACAGAATCGTTTATACGAAGGAACCATTTATTCAGTAAGGAGGATTTTGCTATGATGCTACCAGACGAATACGAATATTGGCTGTGTAGCACCGTACTTACATCTGAGAGCGACTTGGATATTTATAAGCCTCTCTTGGATATTCTAGCAACAATAGAGTTTACTTGGTCTATACCAAACGATGATAATAGAGCGCATGACGGTCAACATCTACGGTATGTATATGCCGAAGAATCATATGACCACGCCTATATGAAGTTTAGTCTTCCATGCTCGGTTCTCGAAATGATGGTCGCGTTGGCCCATAGGATCGACGACGATATTATGTATGAGGCCGAGTATGGAGACAGAACTTCTAAGTGGTTCTGGATTATGATTCGTAATCTTGGACTTGAGTGTGCCACAGAAGAGGAGCTTAGGTATGGCGGTAAGTACGGTGAAAAGTACGTGAGAAGGGTTATAGATATTTTTATGAATCGAACATACTGTAAGGACGGCCGCGGAGGTCTGTTTCCTATAAAGACTGTTAGGACGGACCAACGTAAGGTCGAAATTTGGTATCAAATGAATCAGTTTTTGATAGAAAATTGTGCATGTTTATAAATGAAATGTGCACAATTTAAAAAGGTCAAAAATGGGCGTGCATGTTTGTGTGCATGTGTGCATGTTTATGTGCATGTTTATGGGGCCTTCTTTTTGCAGGTAAAGGTACATTTGTGCATGTTATTACTTTTTTTCTTTATATTTTATAATAATAATAAATATATAATATATAGGGAAAAACCGCACAAAAGTGCACGAAAAAATCTCCCAAGCGGTTGGGGTAAAAAAAAGTTACAAATGTGCACAAATGCTTTTTATGATAGAAAGGAGGATTTGTGGCGAGTCTTGATTTCTTCAAAATTGTTGTTAGAAGCGAACCAAAGAACGTTCTTGGAGTATATCCAGAGTTTCTCGTGGGTCGGCATAAGGATTTGATGATACGTGGAGGAGGCTTTTATGCTGTATGGGATGAAGAAAATGGCTTGTGGTCCACGGATGAGTCTGATGTACAAAAGTTTGTAGATGAAGAATTGTGGAAGTCGTTTAACGAACTAAAAGACAAGCTGGATTTGGAAGAAAGTAACTCTACAGTAAAACCATATCCAATGAAGAACTTTTCTTCTGGAAAGTGGAAAGAATGGCAAAGTTATTGTAAATCGTCTGCTGACAATTATCATAATCTTGACGAGAAACTTATATTTGCCGACACTAAGGTTAAGAAGGGGGATTATAGTAGTAAAAAGCTTCCATATTCATTAGCTGATGGAGACATTTCATCATATGAGAAACTTATAGGAACCCTCTACGCACCAACAGAGAGACAAAAATTGGAATGGGCAGTTGGCTCGGTGCTAGCTGGAGATAGTAAGTATATTCAGAAATTCATAGTAATCTATGGTTCTCCTGGATCGGGTAAGTCTACTTTTCTAAACATTGTAGAAGAGATCTTTTCTGGATACTGTGCCTCTTTTGAAGCAAACAAGTTGAGCGGTTCTAATAACTCATTTTCTTTGGAGCCGTTTGCTAATAATCCACTTGTTGGTATTCAGCAAGATGGTGATCTATCTAAGATCAAAGACAATACTGTTTTGAATAGTATTGTTGGCCATGATAGAATGAATGTTAATGAGAAGTTCAAGTCTATATATTCAATGAAATTCTTGGCGTTTCTATTTATGGGAACTAATAAGCCAGTTCAGATAACGGATGCCAAGTCCGGCATTATTAGAAGACTTATTGAAGTTAGACCAACCGAGAATAAGTTGCCATTTGATGAGTATAATAGACTTGTTGAAGACGTTCATTATGAAACAGGAGCAATTGCAAAACATTGTCTTGATGTATATTTGGGAATGGGAGCAAAGTATTATAGTGGATACACTGCAATAGATATGATTGGTTACACCAACGACTTCTATAACTTTATTGAAGATTCATATTTTGTATTCTCAAAAGATGGAACTACAACATTAAAAGCCGCATGGGAGATGTATAAAGCGTATGTAGAAGATGCCGGTTTTGCTTATCACATGTCAAAGAGAGAATTTAGGTATGAGCTTGAAAACTACTTTGATTCTTTTGATGAGCGTAGTAGAACACCAGATGGGCATCAAGTTATAAATCTGTATTCTGGGTTTAAAAAGAATAAATTCATATCTAAGTGTGAGCCAGAAGATGACAAAGAACCATACTTTATAGATCTTCAGATTCAGCATTCCGTTCTCGATGATCTTTGTGCAACATATCCGGCACAATATGCAACTACAGATGGAATTCCAAAAGAAAAGTGGGCAAAAGTAAAGACAACTCTTTCGGAGTTGGATACTTCAAAACTTCATTTTGTGAAGGTTCCAGAAAATCATATTGTTATTGATTTTGACATTAAGGGGGAAGATGGCGAGAAAGATCTAGAGAGGAATCTGGCGGAAGCTAATAAGTGGCCACCAACATATGCTGAGCTTAGTAAGAGTGGCAGTGGTATTCATCTTCATTATATTTATTCTGGGGACCCAACGAAATTGAGTAGATTGTACGGGGACAACATAGAGATTAAGACATTTCCTGGTAATAGCTCTCTTAGAAGAAAACTTACTAGGTGTAATGATATTTCCGTCAAGAAACTTACTTCTGGTCTTCCCGAAAAGGAGAATAAAGTGATAAATTTTGAAGGGGTGAAGAATGAGAAAGCGTTGCGGGCACTTATTAAGAAGAATCTTAATAAGGAGATTCACCCAGCAACAAAACCAAGCGTTGACTTCATCAATCATATCCTCAATGAGGCATATGAATCGGGAATGCATTACGACATACGAGATCTACGTCCTCAGATCATGGCGTTTGCAAACAATTCAACACATCAGGCAGCATATTGTGTGGAAGTTGTAGCACAAATGAAATACTGTTCTGAAGACGCAAACGAACCAGTTCCGTTCTCAAAAGATGAAATTGTGTTCTTTGACGTTGAGGTATTTCCAAATCTATTTGTAATTGTGTATAAGAAGGCCGGAAAAGCATATTCCAAGCTTATAAACCCAACAACACAAGATGTAGAGGAACTTCTTCAGTTTAAGTTGATAGGATTCAACAATCGTAGATATGACAATCATATTCTATACGCTAGACTTATCGGATATAACAACGCCCAACTATACGAAGAGTCACAGAGGATCATAAATAGAAGTCCAAACGCAATGTTTGGAGAGGCGTATAATCTGTCGTATACAGATATTTATGACTTTGCATCTGCTGGTCACAAACAATCACTGAAGAAGTTTGAGATAGAACTTGGAATTCATCACCAAGAGCTTGGTCTTCCGTGGGATCAACCAGTGCCAGAAGATATGTGGGAAACCGTTGCCGACTACTGTGTAAACGACGTAGAAGCCACAGAAGCCACGTTTAACTATCTTTCGGGCGATTGGACTGCTAGGCAGATTATTGCCCGCCTGAGCGGTCTCACGGTCAACGACACTACAAATTCACACGCTGCCAGAATCATATTTGGAAAAGAAAAGCATCCTCAAGACAAGTTTGTATATACAGATCTTAGCGAGATGTTTCCTGGGTATAAATTTGATGCCGGAAAGAGTACATATAGAGGGGAAGAGACCGGAGAAGGAGGTTATGTATATTCTGAACCTGGAATGTATGATAATGTAGCGCTGCTCGATATTGCATCAATGCATCCGACTAGTATAGAACAGTTGAACCTGTTTGGCCCATATACTAAGAAGTTTAGTGAGATTAAGCTTGCTAGAATTCTTATAAAGCATAAGGATTATGCAAAAGCTAAAACCATTCTAAATGGACTTCTTACTCCGTTTATTGAAGAGCTTGAGAAGGGTACTGCTACATTTACTAATAAGGATCTCGCTGCGGCGCTCAAAACCGTAATCAATTCTGTATATGGTCTTACCTCTGCAAAATTTGACAACATATTTAAAGATCCTAGAAATGTTGATAACATCGTTGCCAAGCGTGGCTCACTATTTATGATAAATCTAAAGCACGAAGTGCAAGATCGCGGATTCACAGTTGCCCATATTAAGACAGATTCTATTAAGATTCCTAACGCTACGCCAGAAATCATATCGTTTGTTCAGGAGTATGGTAAGAAGTATGGGTATCTCTTTGAGCATGAGGCAACATATTCTAAAATGTGTCTCGTTAATGATGCAGTATACGTGGCAAAAGAATCAATGGGTGAGGATAAGGGCAATTGGGTTGCTACTGGAACTCAATTTGCGGTTCCATATGTATTTAAAACCTTGTTCAGTCACGAGCCAATAGTATTTAAAGACATGTGCGAAACGAAGTCGGTGTCAAATGGGGCAGACATATTTCTTGATATGGGAACCGAAGATGCGCATGATTATCATTTTGTAGGAGCGGTTGGGCAGTTTACCCCAATTAAGGAAGGATGTGGCGGAGGTATTCTATATCGAGGTAAAGATGATAAATATTCATCTTTGTCTGGAACTAAGGGCTATTTCTGGCTCGAATCAGAAATGGTAAATAAGCTTAAGAAAGAGAATGATATTAATACTGACTATTACAGGGTTCTTGTTGATAAGGCAGTAAAGAATATTTCGCAGTACGGAGATTTTGAACAGTTTATTTCTGAGTGAAAGGATTAATAATGGTTAAGAATGATTTGGTTATTGAGCATGCTCATATTGGTTTCCGCAATTTTTCTGGTAGAGGAAGTCAGTATAATCCAGAGGGATCTAGAAACTTTGCAGTATTTATTGACGATAAGGAATTTGCAGATAAGATTGCTTCTGAAGGATGGAATGTAAAGCAGACAAAGCCTCAGAAGGAAGATGACGAGCCAAGCATATTTCTTCCCGTGGCCGTTAAGATGGATAGTAGTTATGCTCCACCTAAGGTGTGGCAGATTACTTCTAGGGGAAAGACGCTTCTTACTCCCACCACTATTGGAACTCTTGATTCTGCAGAGATTGAGAATGTTGATCTTATTCTTAATCCTTATAATTGGACATACAATAAGAAGACCGGAACAAAGGCATATTTGAAATCCATGTATGTCACACTTAAAGAGGATGCCTTTTCTGATAAGTATTCTGATATTCCAGACGCAGGCACGGTCCCGCCTAAGTTTGATGATGACGATCCCGATCTTCCGTTTTAATGTTAACTCTTGATGGCTATCAAATAAAAGCCATTGAGAAATTGAAGAATCGTTCTATTTTATGCGGAGATACTGGTTCTGGAAAATCTAGAACTGCGCTTGCCTACTATTTCTTTAAAGAATGTAAAGGGTCCTTGCCGGTTAATGGAAAGGGAATTTATAACCCGTTCCAAAACCCCAAGGACCTTTATATTATTACAACCGCAAAGAAGAGAAACGAATTAGAATGGGACTATGAATGTAAAGATTTCTTGATGGCTCAAGAAAGTATTAAAAATCCATGTAAGGTTAAACTTGTTATTGATTCTTGGAATAATATAAAGAAGTATGTGGGCGTTCGTAACTCTTTCTTTATATTTGATGAACAGAAAGTGTCAGGATCAGGGGCATGGGTAAACTCATTTCTTAAAATTAACAACTATAATGATTGGATTTTACTTAGT
>Ga0183101_1000056_pt11 | contig 22396 bp, 18 predicted proteins | sample Biomet3_FD_127790 | JGI IMG/M metagenome (GOLD analysis project Ga0183101, IMG submission 127790) | Microbial communities from bioreactor (seeded with sewage sludge) at LBNL, California, USA - Biofuel metagenome 3 | ecosystem: Engineered > Bioreactor > Anaerobic > Unclassified ...
AATCCACGCCCCCGCACGGGGAGCGACCGACAATCCCAACACCGTAGCCGATGCCATTACTCTGCTTCAATCCACGCTCCCGCACGGGGAGCGACGCTGGCCCAGGGTTACGACGTCGTCGCCGGTGAGCGCTTCAATCCACGCTCCCGCACGGGGAGCGACGCGGCTGCTGCGGCCTCGTGCTCATTATCTGAACGCGCTTCAATCCACGCTCCCGCACGGGGAGCGACGCCTGTTGCTTGGCCACGCGGATGACGGGAGCCGCTTCAATCCACGCTCCCGCACGGGGAGCGACTTCTTGATAGTCTTCATCCTAATACTCCTTTGATTGCTTCAATCCACGCTCCCGCACGGGGAGCGACCAATGGTGATCTTCTTCAGTACATTCGTGGTCTTGCTTCAATCCACGCTCCCGCACGGGGAGCGACTGGGGCGCAAGCGGCGCTGACGGATGGGCGCGTGGCTTCAATCCACGCTCCCGCACGGGGAGCGACTTTGCAGCCCACCGCAGAGAGGGTATCGGCATCGAGCTTCAATCCACGCTCCCGCACGGGGAGCGACTGTGGCGTTGTTGAGCGGGCGGCGGTGCTTCATTTGCCGCCCCGGTTTCGAGCACAACGCCAAGCCCAAACCGCATGGCACTTTCCGTGCCAAGTTTTTTTTAATTACCACTATCATTTCAAACTGTTAAAAAATCGAGAACCTACCGGTAAAATCCTGTGCGCTTCAGGTTCTCGCGTGCAGTTGTCAAAAGCCTGCCCGACCCATCGGCATCAAAGAATCAGCGTTCCTTGCGGATCATACGAGGCCTTGGCCCCAACATGTTCCACACGATTTTTCCAATTAGCCCCAAGAAAATAAAACCGCAGGCTGTCTTTTTCTTCATCCATGCATTCCAGCAGGTTGGCGCGAAGGGCCACCCACTGGGCCGGGTCCACAAGGCACTCGAAAACGGAAAACTGCACCCGCTGCCCCCAATTTTCACAGTGGCGGGCAATTCTGCGCAACCGGCGACGACCGGCCGTATCCTGCGTGTTGACGTCGTAACTCACCAAAACAAGCATGGCGTCACCTAATCACAAATGGCGGGTAAGCATCCAGATCGCCCCGCAAATAGCGGGCAAGCAGCCGCGCCTGACAATGATACAGCAAGCCGGTGGGCATTTTTTCCTGCAAAAAGGGATGCTCCACGGTTTCCTGTTTGCGCTCCTGCCAGGCAGTGAGCACCTCCTTTCGCGTGGCATCGTCCATGATCACAGCTCCAGATTCGGTATGTCGAAACCCCTTGCCCTTCACCTGCCCCCGGTTGATGAGCGTGCAGGCCAGCCTGTCCGCCAGATAAGGGCGGAATTCTTCCATAATATCCAAGGCAAGACTGGGGCGGCCCGGCCTGTCCCTGTGCGGAAAACCAACAGCCGGATCAAGCCCGCAGCTTTCAAGGGCGCTGCGAACATCGTGCGCCAGCAATGTGTAAAGGAATGAAAGAAGGCAGTTCACGGCATCCAGCGGAGGCCGCCGGTTGCGCCCAGCAAAAACAAAGGCGGCATCCGCCGTGTGGATAAGGCTGCCGAACACGGAAAAATAGGCCTGCGCCGCCTCCCCTTCCACGCCGCGCACAATGTTGAGCGGCAGCGGCTCCCGCAGCCGCGCAAGGCATTGGGCCAACCGCTCAATGGCGGCCCGCAGCTCCGGGCTGGGGCGATCCCTGGCCACGCGCATAAGCACCGTGCGGCAATTGGCTATTTTGCCAATGACCATGGCGGCGGCAATAGCGGCAGAGGCCTCCTCCGCATCCGCCCGGCGATATTGTTCACGCCGCAGCAGCACGTTGCCGCTGACCGGGCCGTGCATGGAGGCGAGAAAACGCCCGTTGCGGGTAAGCCACGAAACGGTCACGCCCCTTTCTGCGCAGTGCCCCAGCAAAAAAGGGCTGCACGAAACCTGACCAAAAAGCACCAGCCCGCCAAGCGTATGCACAGGCACCTTGCCTTTCAGCTCATCGCCCTGATACACGGCCACGCACTCGCCGTCTTTGGCGAGATAACTTTCCTGAGTGGTGACGAACAAGGTATTGAGCAGCGGCTTCATACGCCCTCCAACACTGATTTCAGGTAGTCGCGCGCCGAGGTTCGCGGGGCAAGGGGCATACACGCTTCGCGCAGGGAGCAGGCGGCGCAGATTTGATTGATGATTTCCAACGGCGGGGGCGGCGGCGTTGCCCCCTGCCCCAGCAAAAGGCGCACAGCGGCAACCGTGTTGCGGGTTTCTTCCCGCAAGGTTTCATCCAGCGGCACCACCTGCCGCCGCCGGGTTTTGCCATAAAACAGCGCCCCTTCCGCAATGGAAACCTGCAGCATTTCTTCCAGGCACAGGGCCTGAGCGCAAAGCTGAATGCAGTCGGCGGCTGTGCTTTTGGGCCTGCCGCGCTTGTATTCAATGGGATAGGGCTGCCAGCGGCCAGCGTGGCGGTGAAACTCCACCACATCGGCCTGACCTGTCAGGCCCAAGGCGTGAGAACAGAGCAACAGACCGGTGACGGTTTTACACTCGCCCCGACTTTCCGCCGCGCTGCCATGGGCCTTTTCGTGCAGCTGACGGCCCTCGGCAGTGTAAACGTTCTCCGTCCAGAGCTGTTCCAGATGGATGAGCGCGCACTGCCGGGGGCAGAACAGATAGTGCTGCAAGGCCGATATGGGGATGAATTCGGCCGGGGGCTGCATCAGAAGCCCGGAATGACTTCCGCCGTCAACCCCGGCGTGGCCTCGCTGTTCAGCTCAAATCCGCCGTCAGGCTTAACGATCAGGCTTTTATGCACCTTGGCGGAAGAATACTGCCCGGCCTTGCAGTTGTGCCGCCACCAGAACACTTGGCTCACGGCCATGCTGCCTTCCGGGCGGGCGGAAGAAGCATCGTTTTCAAACAGTTTGGGCAAAATGCCTTTAATAACCTCCGCGTCCTCGTCGCTGAACGCCGTTCTTTCCGCAAGCTGGGGGTTGATGCTGCCATAAAAAACATACACGCCCCGATCCACACGATGCTTCATGCCCATGGTGTCGGAACTGCGCTTGCTGCCATCGCCATCGCCGCTAACGCTTTTGGTGATCTGTATGCTGGCCACGCTCACAGGCTCCACGCTAAAGGCGGCATGCACGCTTACAGGGCCACGAACGGCAATGGAAACACCTGCGGCGTCGCCATCCTTGCCAAAGGCAAAAAGCTGGCCGAAAGCACGCACGTCAAACCATTTTTCGCAGGCCTTTTTGGCCGCGTCTTCCTTGCTGCATTTTTTGGGGTTAAAAGCCTCTTTACCCAGGCCGAACTGGTCGGATTCCGCCCTGGCCTTCAGCGAGGGCATGCCGTCCAGCTTGCGGTCATCAGACTGCACAAAAACGCTCTTTCCCTGCTCCATGAGGCGGTCGCGCAGTTTGCGCTTCAGGCAAACGTCGCTGATCTCGCCATAGCCGTCATAATCCGTGCGGGGGCGGTTGCCGTTGAGCGGGTCGCCATTGGGGTTGGCGTGGTCTACAGTGAGAATAACGGCAAAGTCGATCTTGTGTTCCAGACTCATGTTATGCTCCTTGCTAGTCAGTGGCTTCGGTGGTGGCTTCTTTTTCGGACTTGGAATACAGGGCCGTCATCTGGCAATGATAACCCAGCAAAAATTCTCCGCTGAGCTTTTCCGCCGATGAAAAGTCCTCCGGCACGAATTTTTCATAAATCGTTTGCAAAACTTTCTGCGCGCGCACCAGCAAACCGGCGCGAGAGCTGGTTTTGAGCCGCTGCTCATAGGATGACAGCTGCAATTCCAATTGCCGCCAGGTTGCAAACGGATGGTCGGCAAAACGCTGCAGCAGCCGTTCCGCATTGGTGGGGCGTTTATCAACCGCAAGATCCAGAGCCGTGCGCTCAATGTATTCCGCTACCGCCAGCAGACGCCCGTAGAGGTAGTCACGGGTGTTGCGATTTTCATCAAGAGCCATGTCATATTCCTCTTTTTGAAGGTGTCTGGCGTAATATCCCTTATACATGGCGCACGCCACGGCCAGCACTTCGGGCCATTCCCACTTTTCCAGTCCAACACGGTTGCAGGCCCGGCGCACGCAGCAATCAACGATATCACGCGGCAAGGGCGCGGCATCCACGATGCAGGGCAACAGGCGCTCAATTGTCGCTTTGCGCAGGGCATCATCAATGCGGCGGCCATAAGCTATGCGGGCAATGGTTTCCGGGGTAGGCGCGCAGACGGCATGCACTGTGCGCTTACGCGGCTTGCCCTGCCCGTCGGCCTCGTCCGGCAAGCGCACAGGCAGCACCCAGCCGCAATCCTTCTGCCATTTTTCCAGCTTGCCCAGATAATCACCAAGCATCTGCTCACGATAAAACGTTACGGAAAGACGACCGGGGCCAGCAGCATCCAGAGCCATCACGGCGATGCCATCCGTGTCTTTCAGGTTGGCCCGATAGCCCGCAAGCGCCTTGCGCAGGTTTTTGGAAAAAATCATGCCCATGTTCGGCGGCGCCTTCGGCTGCGATTCCAAGGCATCAGAAACGCCCGGTTCGTCGTCGCGCAAAAGATCCTCATCCGTCATGCCCAGCAGCGCTTCGCAGGGATTGGGCACAGCAGCGCCGCTTACGGCCCAGGCCACAACCGCCTGCTCGCCGTTGCGGTATCCCTGCCGCGCAATAAGCCAGCGCAGGGCATTGTGCGCCTTGTGGCTGGTTTCATAGCCCACCGTGCAGGCCTGTTCCGGCTCCAGAAAATGCCCGCGAAACGTAAAGTTTGCCGCATCATTGGAAGAGATGAGCTTGGCCCCATCGCCAGGGCGACGAATATTGCGGGGATGTTTCGCGGCTACGGCGCATTCCACGCCCTGCACCATGCACAAATTTTTTTGCTGCATCTGCGAAGCATCATACGCCGTCCAAGCCTGTTGCAAGCTTGTGTCCTTCCATGTGCGCGGCTCCATATCCCCCGGCACTTCCAACACGCTCCACACCACCAAAGCTTCGCCCTGGTCACGCACGGTCGAGCCATTGATTTTTTTGGGCTGAAGGCGACTGAATATAGTATCCTTTCCCGCGTTATCATTCTCTGACGGCGGCTCGGTAAGCAGCACGCCGGAAGCATCTGCAAAAAGAATTCCGGCCTGCGTCAGGTCATGCGTCAACGTTCCCTTGGAAACATAGGCAAGCACTGCTCTCGCCTTGGGGTGGCTTTGATCGGAATCGCACCATGCCTGCAACTGCTCGGCATACATGCTAAAGAGATTTTTTTTGCCGCCAGCGTAGTCTTTTGCGCAATAATGAATTTTGTCATCCAATGGGTGAGGAGCAGCGCCGCTGGTACGGGCAGCGGAATCTTCCGTAGCCGGAATAATGCACTGCGTTTTTGGCGGCAGCAATTCAGCGCGCACAAAATTGCCTTTTGCATCCAAAACAACATGGATATGCGCCTGCTGCCCAACATGACTCACGGGCATAAGCGCCGGGGCCTCCTTGCCGCCGTCCCCCACCTGGGGCGGGTCCGTATACTCGGGGTTGTGGGCGCAGGCCTCGTAGGTTTCAAAAAGCTTCTGCATCCAGCTCACAGCGCACCTCCCGATGAACCGCCTTCGCCAAACAGGGTGCGCGCGTCCGGGTAAGCCACGGTTTCCGGTTGCCGCACCAGGCGGTCCAGTTCTTCCTCCTCACAACCCGCATAATTTATGCCGGGCGTGAATGTTTTGGGCCGCATGGCGCGAATGTCCTTGCGCAGCAGTGATGCATCATCTGGCGCAGGAAATTCTATAACACCATTGCGCATAACGGGTTTCCAAAACCGTGCCTTGAATCTGTCATCCCCGGTTTCATCGGGGTAATCAAACCCATGGAACATGAGGCCAAAGGCCAATTCTTCCAGATCGTCATACGCGCCCGCCCCTTCGCCAAAAACGCAGGGTTCCACATAACCCTGGCAATCGCGGGTGCCCAAAAAAATATCTTGCCTGCCGCCTCGGTGCAGCATGCGCCGGGCAATTTCATAATGCTTGCCGTCAATGCGGTCCTGCTTCAGTTCCGGCCTGTGCTCATTCCACACAAAGCGGGCCTGCACCTGATAGGCCACATCCGCAAGATAGGTATAAATGGAAAGATCGTTGCCGCCCTCGACGGGTTTGATGGGCTTTACGCCCTTGGTTTGGGTGCGGATGGGGCGCAAAATGCGCACCTTTTCTATCACCCAGATAAATGTGGGTTTCCAATAAATAGATTTGGCCACCCCTTTCAGGGCTTCATAGGTGGGAATGTGATAAGAACATTTTTCGCCCCCGATACGGGTTATCGGATCGGAAAACAGGGCATACCGCCCATACACGGTAAAAGAGATGTCGTTTTTCACTCAATCCTCCGACTACATTAGCGAAAGGCCAAGGTTTGCCCGCGGCTGCGTAACAACTCCCATCTCCGCATCATAAAAGCTTTCTTGTAATACAATTACACAACAGTTATCATAATAATACAAGCCGCTGTTTTTTGAAATTATCTTTTTTATATTTGGAAAAATATTCACTGAATAACGTTGAGCTTTGCGCAATAACTCTTTTTTTCTATACATTGCATCCGCTGATAACAGGTCTGCGAGTATATTTTTTCCATTTCCATACGGTACAACAATACTTGTTGCTGCGGAATCTATTGCTTTGAAAGCAGCAGATGCGGATGCGAACGATTGCCCCAGCATGGGGAAAAGACTTTTATCCCTGACGGCGGCATTGCTGCCCAGCATGTGCAGCAAGCAGCCGCCATCGCCCGTGGCGTAGGACATGACGTTGCCCCTACTGTGGAAGTAATGGTCAAAATACGTTTCCGTAAGCTCCGGCATGGTCAAGTCGCAGCCGGATTCTGGGTTCGCATCGGCAAAGGCAGGGCGCACAATATTCAAGAACACCTCGCGCCCGTCCCTGATGTCCTGCAGGCATGCAAGGGATTCCACATCCGCATCCACACGCACCACATGCACCCTGCCCGGCTCGCTTTCACCATGTCGATTGCAACGGCCCGCCGCCTGAAGAATGGAATCCAGCCCTGCCGCAACGCGAACGACTGAACGAAAGCTGATGTCCACCCCGCATTCGATAAGCTGGGTGCTCACGCAAAGCACGGGCAACCCTGCCGCCAGATCGGCACGCATGGCTTCCAGCTTTTCCATGCGGTGCGCGGGGCAAAGGCTGGTGCTGAGGTAATAGCGGTGTTGTCCCTCGCTGGCAGGGCAAAGCGCGTAAATTTTTTCGGCGGTTTTTTTGGTGTTGCAGACCACAAGGCACGATCCGCTTGATTGCAGCTCTTCCCGTGCCAGGGCGGCCACATTTTCAATGCTCATGCCGGTGTGGCAATGGTCGAAAAAAACCGTTCGCTTGAGGCTTGTGAACAACTTCGGCACGTCGGGCATAATCTCGTTCTGCGGTCCCACGGGAATGTTGCCCAAAAAAGGCCGGGGCAGATTACCAAGGCGTGGTTGGGTTGCCGTACACAACACGGCGGTTGATCCGCACTGGTTCACAAGAAAGTCCAGACTGTTGCAGAACATGCGCAAGCAGCGCACCGGCACGGTTTGCGCCTCATCAAAAATAATAACGCTGCGCGCAAGGTTGTGCATGCGCCGGGCATGCCGCGTACCGGAGCCAAAAAGGCTTTCCAAAAACTGCACCATGGTGGTGAATACCACCGGGGCATCCCAATTTTCCGCAAGCCTTTCCCGCTTTTTGGCGGCCCCCTCGTCCTCGGTATCCGTATCCGGCAAAAAATTGGAATGATGTTCCAACACAATAGAGCCGGGAATTTCGTTCTGCTCCAGTATCTTGCGGACAACATCCGCATTCTGATCGATGATGGAAGTATAGGGAATGATATAAAAAATTCTGTCCAGCTGGTGTTTTTGCGCATGCAGCAACGCAAACCTCAGGCTGGACAACGTTTTGCCCCCGCCTGTGGGAACCGTAAGCGTGAATACTCCCTGCTTGTCCAATGCCCGGCGGGCGCAGTGGGCCGAAATATCGCGGCGTAGGTGGTCAATAGCGTATAGCGGCGTCTTTTCTGCCAAAGCGGCTTCAAGCCGAGGCACGAGAGCATCCCATGGGCGGCGTGGCGCCTGGGCGCGTTGCAATGCCAACTGCGGGTCATCAAAATCTGCGCTGTCAGTGCGGTCGGCGTCCAGCAGGCAGCTAAAGAGAAAGCGTGCCAGCAGACCTTGCTGAAAATCGCGGCTATTGGCGCAATCCTGCTCATCCTGCGTATCAGAGTTGTGCGGCAGCCTGCTTATAACCCGCTGCTCAAGCTTTTGCAGAGCGCGCAGCGTTTCCAGCAGCGTTCCATCAGAGAGCAGCGCCGCAATGTCGGCGGCCACTGCTGTATCGCAGGTGCTGGCGCACTGGTCATGGTGGGTCTTTTCTTCGCATCGGGCCATGTAATCGCTTGTAAAAGCCTCTGCACCTTCAGGCGTTATGCAATCCTTAAGACCGGAATGGTGGGAAAGCACGCACAAGGCCAGCAATTGCGCCACGCCTCGCTTTTTGTTGCTGCCGCCGAGGCTCTTCCAAATGTGTTGCCCCCCCGCGAAAGAATGGTTCACCTTGCCCTTATTGGCCACAGGGTCCATATATCCCGGTTCGCCTGGAGCCAACAACCCGGCAGCGGAAGAAATGTACTTCTGAAATGCTTCGGAATATTTACCAAAATCATGCACAAGCCCCATAAGACGGCCAGCCAGCGGCATATCCGCCTTGGCGGCATACGTCGCGGCAAGGTCGCCAACGTTGCGCAAATGCTCTTCCAGCGATTGAAGCGCGAGCACTTCTCCAGATGATGACCGGCGAACGTGCGCCACCTTGGACTCTTTGCTCAGCTCCATACAATCCCTCCAGAAAAATGCGCTCGCGCATAGCGCGTAACCATGCTTACACTTTTTTATATATCAGTATGTATATCATTGCAAAAAGATACCGACTCCTTCAATGCGCCTGCGACCGTTTGGCACGGTGGGGGAAACAGCAGAAAAATTTCCGGCGTTTTCCTCGCAGACGCGCTAAGTTCCCTCGCAGGCTCCCGACAGCCACCCAGCAGGCCCTAGCAGGCAGCCTCAAGCCCCTAGCAGGAGCTTTATCAGTCAGGGCAGTGGTCTTTAGTGGCAGGCGGGGCCAGTAGGCTTACGCGGCAGGCATCGCGCAGGCTGCCTTAAAAAGGCAAGGTCCGGCACGTCAGGGCCGTAACAGTTGTCACCGGGCATGGCCGGAGTTTGCCGCAGACAAAAAAGGTGGGCATGCGCGTATGCACACCCACCCTTCAATGGCAGCAACCTGCCGGATATTTACTGTTTTTCGCGGTTTGGCGCCGCAAAAAATATCGCCGCGCCCGCGCAGGGTTTGCCGACGCCTTTAACGCCGGGCAAACGCCCACAGCGGGTCACAAGGCGTCTTTACATAAAGAACAACCAGGTCAACAACGCGAACAGCGGCACCAGAATGCCCACCGACCACGCCATGTAGCCGAAAAAGCTGGGCATGCGCACGCCTTCGCTTTCAGCAATGGAGCGCACCATGAAGTTCGGCGCGTTGCCGATGTAGCTGTTGGCCCCCATAAACACCGCGCCAGCGGAAATGGCCGCAAGCGTGGTGGGAATCGTGTACATGAGGTGCTGCGCGTCGCCCCCTGCCGTGTTAAAGAACACAAGGTATGTTGGCGCGTTATCAAGAAAACTGGAAAGAATGCCCGCCAGCCAGAAATACATGGCGTTGACCGGCTGCCCATCGTGCGAAACCAGCCGGATCAACGAGGCCAGCGCGCCATCCGTGCCCGCGCGCAAAATGGCGATGGCGGGAATCATGCTGACAAAAATGCCAAAGAACAGCTTGGCCACTTCTTCGATTGGCCCCCAGGTAAACCCGTTGAGTTCGCGGCAGCGATGGCTGGTAAACCGCAGGGAAAGGCCGGCCATGCTCAACAGCACAAGATCGCGCAACAGGTTTTGCCCTTCAATGGGCACGCCGAACACCGAGAACAGCTCGCCCAGCGGGCACAGCCCGGAAAGCAGCACGGCCAGCACGATGCCCAGCAGGAAAAGCAGGTTCACCTTGCCCTCAAGACCAAATTTTTCCGGCTCCTCATTGGGGTTTACCGGAGGCTTGGGGCAGCCCTCCTTACGGAACAGCACCATATCCAGCACAAAAAAGATAACCAGCAAGATAAAGGCAAGCAGGCTCGTTTTCGTCAGCAGGTGCGTGGTGGTCCAGAAAAAGTCCACCCCTTTCAAAAAGCCCAGAAACAGCGGCGGGTCGCCCAGCGGCGTGAGAGAACCGCCGATGTTGGCCACAAGAAAAATGAAAAAGATAACGGAGTGCGCCCTGAACCTGCGGTGCGCGTTGGCCCGCAGCAAGGGGCGGATAAGCAGCATGGCCGCGCCCGTTGTGCCCATGCAGCTGGCCAGCAGCGTGCCCACGGCCAGCAGAACCGTGTTCACCGCTGGCGTGCCAGCCAGCGAACCTTTGAGCCGCACGCCCCCCGCCACGGTGAACAGCGAGAACACCAGAATCAGAAATGGCAGATAGTCCAGCAAAAGGATGTGCAAAAACTCATAAAGCGCCACATGCATGCCGTAAAAGGCGAAACAGGGAACCAGAAACGCCATGCCCCAGAAAACGGCTATCTTTCCAAAATGATCTTCCCACAAGCGCGGCAAGGCCAGCGGCATAATGGCGATGGAAAGCAGCATGCACACGAACGGCGCCGCCCAGTAGACGGATAGCTCCGCTCCCGGTATGGCGGGGTGCCCCTCCCCCGCCAGTGCAAGGCCGGGGAAAACGAGCATGGCGAGGACTGCCCCCGCCGTTACAGGAATTTTGGTCATAGGAAACTCCGGATGCCAACCCACACGGGTTGCGTTAACAGTATCGACTCTGCGCCAATACCACGCAATACGGGGGACCGAAGTCCCCCGTATTGCGTGGTAAACAGTATGCCCAAAAAATCAGGCTGGCCTGCCTGGCCACCGCCGTGAAGTTTGTATCAGCCCATCGCGCCGCACAAGACAGCAGGCGCAACCCGGCATTTCATCCATCAGCGCCAGCGCGTCGCGCGGCGGCATGACCGAAAGGGCCGTGGCCAGCGCGTCCGCTGTGCGGCAGTCCGGCGCGGCCACGGTAACGCTGGCCTCGGCGGCGTCCTGCCCCGTGGCGGGATTGATAAGATGGCTGTGGTCGTGGGCGGCATCGTAAAACACTTCATAAATGCCGGAGGTGGCCACGCCGCCGGTGGTCATGTCGATCACCTGCGGAAACATGCTTCTTTTGCCGGGGTCTTCCACCGCCACGCGCCAGGGGGTTCCCCCCGCCTTGGAGCCGCGCACGGCAATATCGCCGCCAGCATTGATGCAGTGGTTGGGGCAGCCCGCCGCCGCGAGTTCGCGCGACATGGCGTCCGCAATATGGCCCTTGGCGATGCCGTCCAGCGTAAGCGCCATGCCCTGCCGGTCAAAACGCAGCCGGTTGCCGCCCACATGCAGACGGTTCACCCCCACAAGCTCCAGGGCTTCACGGGTTTCGGCCAGCGAGGGGGCCGCGCCTGCGCGGCTGTTTTCAAACAGCCGCAGCACCGGCAGCACCGTGGGGTCAAACGCGCCGTCCGTGAGGCGGTGCATCTGCAAAGAAATTTCAAGCAACCCGGTCAGCTCGGGCGGAACATCACTCAGAGAACCGGCGCGGTTTGCCGTTCCCAGCGGGGAATCATCGGCAAAGCGCGTAAAAACGCCCTCCATGCGGCGGCCAAGGGCAAAAGCGCGCTCAATGCCCTCCGAGGCCTGCGCGCCGCTGCACTGCGCAACGCTGATGGTGACCAGCGTGCCCATGAACAGGGCCGTGCGGGTGAAGGGAACGGCGTCTTCCGCAACCGCGCCGCGCGTCAACGCCAGCGCGGAAGCTGCGGGAAACACTGAAAGAAGCGATGCCGCGCCCAGAATGCCGCCGCCCGCAAGGGCGGCCCTCAAGAAATGCCGACGGCTGTATTGCATAGACATGTGAGCCTCCATGGGCGGCCGCTAGGGCCGGCTGGCGTCCTGCGCCGTCGCTTGGGGCGGTTGCGGCAGAGTGAAATTTTCAGCATTTTCAGGATCAAAGGCTTCCAGCTGCGTGACCTGGCGCGTATAGCGAAAAATCTTTCTGGCGCACGAGGCAACGCAGGCCTCATGGCATTCCGTGCCATACGAAAGGCAGAGCATTTGATCAATCACAATGCGATTGTCTTCAAGGCTCACAGCCTTGGCCGGGCAGTTTTTCACACATTTCATGCACTTGACGCAGCCGACCTTGCACACGTCGGTGACGGCCCGCAGCTTTTCCCTGGTGTTGCAGTAAACGGCAACCCTAGCCCGCAAGGGGGTAAGCTCCAGCACGCCGCGCGGGCACACCGAAACACAGGTGCCGCAGCCCGTACACTTACCTACATCCACACGCACCACTCCGTCCACCACCTGCATGGCGTCAAACGGGCAAGATTGCACGCAGTCCCCATAACCAAGGCAAGAAAAGGCGCAACTATCCGTGCCGCCTCGCATCAGCGAGGCCGCGGCGCACGAAGGCATGCCCTGATATTCATAGCGAGGCCCCACCTGCCCGGCCAGCTTGTCGCAGCGGCGCAAGGCATACAGGGGTTCGGCTTCGGCAACGGTTTTTCCCGTCAGTTCGCCCACGGCAACGCTTGTTCCCGCGCCGCCAGCACAGCACTTGTTGGCCGGAATATCGGGGTCGTTGACCACGGCCGAGGCATAGCCCTCGCACCCGGCAAACCCGCAGCCGCCGCAGTTTGCGCCCGGCAGAGCTTCCAGAACGGCCGCAACGCGCGGATCTTCCCTGACAAAGAACACTCTGGAAGCCACGGCCAAGATGATGGAGGCCGTAAGGCCCAAGGCGAACAAGGTCATAATGGATACAAAGACCATATCTCCGTCCTTGTTGATTTTACGCCGAAAACAGGCAGCCGACGGCGAAACGCCGCCCCCCTAATGCCCCATTCCCTTAAAGCCCATAAAGGCAAGCGACATCAGGCCCGCCATAATCAAGGCCAACGGCGTGCCCGCCATCGCCTTGGGCAAGCGACAGGTATCAAGGCGTTCACGAATGCCGGCCATGAGCAGCAGCGCCAGCGTAAAGCCCAGGCCATAGGCCAAGCCCCACACCACGGATTCAAACAGGCCATAGCCCTCGCGCTGCACCAGGATGGTCACGCCCATAACGGCGCAGTTGGTGGTGATGAGCGGCAAAAAGATGCCCAGGGCCAGATACAGCGGGGGCATGGCTTTTTTGAGGAACATCTCCACAAACTGCACCAGCGCGGCAATAACAACGATAAAAACGATTGTTTGCAGATAGCCCAGAGCCAGCGGCTCCAGCACGTGTTTTTGTATCAGCCATGTGCACAACGTCGCCACGATGATGACGAAAATCACCGCCCCGCCCATGCCGAGGGCCACGCCCTTCTCCTTGGAACAGCCAAGGTATGGGCAGTTGCCCAAATACTGGGCCAGCACGATGTTGTTGACGAAAATCGCGGAAATAAAAATGGCAAGAATATCCATGGCATTTTCCTACTGTAACAGGCGGAATGTGCGCTGCGCCTCCGGCGCGTCAACGGGCCGCTTCGTTGCCGGAACCGCATGCGGTGCAGCCGGAACAGCACCCGCAGCCCAAGAGTTCCTGTGGCTTGCCGCCGCGTCTGCGGGCCTGCCAGAAATTGAACATGTTCATGCCCGCAAGAATGAGGCCCAGGCAAATAAAGGCCCCGGGCGCTTGCACCATGATGCGGAAGGGTTCAAACCCTTGCCACATAACGTGGTGCCCAAACCAGGTGCCGTTGCCGAACACTTCGCGCAGCGAGCCGAGAAACGTCAGCGAAACGGTATAACCGATGCCGATGCCGAAACCATCGGCAATGGACGCGGCCACGCCGTTTTTGGCGGCAAAAGCCTCCGCCCGGCCAAGAATGATGCAGTTCACCACGATCAGCGGCACAAAGATGCCCAGCTGCTGATAAAGCGGATAGGCATAGGCCTGCATAAGCAGTTCCACCGCCACCACCAGCGAGGCCGCGATAACGATGAAACAGGCGATACGCACGGTTTTGGGAATGATGCTGCGCACCATGGAAATCAGCATATTGGAAAGCACAAGAACAAAAATGACGGCCAGGCCCATGCCCAGGCCGTTGTCCGCCGTATTGGTCACCGCCAGCGTGGGGCACAGGCCAAGCACCAGCCGAAACGGCGGCAGCTCTTTCCACAATCCTTTGGTGAATTCGCTCATAATACTCATAGCGTTCTCCCGTCCTGTGGTCCTACTTTTTACCCCAAGCGCCAAGAAGTTCGGTCTTGAGCGCCGCATAGGCCTTGGCGGCCCTGTTCACGGCTTCCACCGCGCCGGTGGAGGAAATGGTCGCGCCGGAAACGGCGTCCACATCGCCCCCGTTGGCCTTGAGCGCCACCGGCGTTTTGAACCCGGAGAACTGCGAGGTGAAGCTTGGCAGCACCACGCGCATGCCCAGACCGGGCGTTTCCTTCAGCGTGGTTATGCCTATGCCCGCCAGCGTGTCGTCCGCCACGTTAAAGCCCACCATCACGCCGATGGGCCCGCCGAAGCCCTTGCCCGATTCCTCAAGCGCGACACCGGCCAGCTTGCCGCCGCGCATCACCGGGAAAACGGTCATCAGCCCGCCGTCGGGCAAGGCGAACTTGCGCCTGTCGGCGATGGGCGAATTATCCGCATGGGTAAACACGCGGTTCAAGGCTGGGCCCTGAACATAGGTCAGCACCTGCTCCTCAATTCGCGAAGCCGTCACCATTTTGAGGTAAGAAAGCGCAAAGCCCGAAAGCCCGCACAACAACGAAAGCACGGCCACCATTCGCAGAATGTTCATCATCAGCGCCGCCCTCCGAAGGGTTTGGGCCGGATCATGTCAAAGTAGGGAGTGGTCAGGTTGGCCAGCAGAATGGCGAACGGCACGCCATCGAGCCACACGCCGTATTTGCGGATAACCATCACCAGCGCCCCGCCCAGCACGCCATAAAGAAACATGGGCAGCGGGCGGGAAGGCGTGTTGCCTATCTCGGTGGCAAGAAAAAAGCCCCCCAGCATCACGGAACCGGTACACAGATGAAACAGCGGCGAAGCGTTCTGGGCAGGATCCAGCATCTGAAACAGGGCGGCAAGCCCCGCCACGCCAAGAAAGAAGCCCAGCGGAACCTGCCAGCGCACAATGCCGCGCCCGGCCAAAAGCGAGCCGCCGATAAAGAGCGCCAAAACCTGCCCAGCGCCCAGGCCGTTGATCTGCCTGCCGAGCAGCAGGTCCATCAGCGGAATGCTTTTAGCGCTTGCCGCGCCAAAAAACTTAAGGCGAACAAGGGGATCAATAAAATCCGTGTGCAGCTGCATGGCGTTGGCGTCCAGCAGCAGGGGGAATGACACCGCCAGAACGGCCCAGCCCACCAGCGGCGTGCTCACCGGGCTGGCTCCCAGCCCGCCAAACACCATTTTGCCCAGGGTCATGCACACAACCGCCCCCAGCAGCACCAGCCACCACGGCGACGCCGCCGGAAGCAGAAAGGAAAACAGCAGCCCCGCATAAACGGCGGAAAGGTCGTCTATGGCCAGGTCTCTGCCCATGAGTTTTTCGCTCAGAGCCTCCACCACCACACAGGCGGCCACGCTCAGGGCCATCACGCGGGCGGCGGGCAGGCCCCAGTTCCATAAGGCCAGAACAACAGCGGGCATACAGCCCAAAATGGCATAAAAATCGATCTTGCGGATGGTGCGCCCACAATGCCAATAGGCCGGGGCGCTCATGGCAAGCAGAACAGTGCCGGGTGCCGTGGCGCTCATCAGTTGCCTCCCTGATCTTTTGCCGCTTCGGCCAAGGCCGCGGCTTTTTCTTCTTCAACGCGCCTGCGCGTCTCGGCCGCCTGGGTCAGCTTGTATTTTGAAAGCCGGATGTATTGCAGCACCGGCCGCCGGGCTATGCACACATAGCCGCACAAGCCGCATTCAAGACAGGAAAAAATATTCTCGTCGATGTTGCGGTCATGCAGGGCGAATTCCGCATTGCGGCTCAAAATGCTGGGGCTGAGCCGCGCCGGGCAGGCCAGCACGCAGGCCCCGCAGTTGATGCACGGGCTGTGGCCTTCCATGGGGGGAATGGTGCCCGCCTCCACCACAAACACCCCGGCGGTGCCCAGGGTTACGCTGCGGGTGAGGTTGTCCACGCTTTCGCCGCGCAGCGGGCCGCCACGCACCAGCGTGTCGCCCGTATGCAGGGGAATGTGGGCAAATTCCAGCAGCTCGCCGATGAGGCTGCCCTCGCGCACGATATAGTTGCCGGAATGCTCGCGGCTGCCCAGCGTCACCACGGTTTCCGTAAGGGGCAGCCCGGTTATGGCGATATGCCCCAGGCCCCACACGTTGTGCAGCCCCACGATGCCCACGCCCTCGGGGTTTTCCTTGCCGGTAACGGCCTTGACGACCAGGGCGTTGATGCTGGCCGGGTATTGGGAAGGAACGTGCGCCACTTCCACTTCGTTGAGATGCAGCCGCAATTCCTTGGGCACGGCCAGCACAATGCGCTGCGCCGGTGAAAGCCTGCGCAGCATCTCAAGGCCCGCCCGCAGGGTGTCCTGGTGCGCCAGCAGCATGGGCTCGGCCCAGGTGACGCCGGGGTCGGGGTTGAGGCCGTTGATAATGAGCATTTTGCAGTCCTGCCCCAGCGAACGGGTGTTCAGCCCCATGCGCTTGAGCAGGGTCGCCAGTTCCGCTCCGGTTTCCTTGGTGGCCAGCAGGTCAATCTTTTCCACGGCCTCGGCGGCCTGGCGCTGGGCTTCATCGGGCACGGCATAATCAATAAAAATGCTGCGCTCGGAAACGTCGCTTATTTTGCCGAAGATGGGCGATAAAACGTCGCCCTTGCCAGGGTTGGGGTGTACCGCCAACCGCATGTTGGGGTAAACCATCGCCCGCTTGGTAACGCCTTCTACCAACCGACACCCCTCGCGGTTCAAACGCACGCGTTGCGGCTGCGGGCCAAGGCTGAAGCGCTGCGTGATCCCATAAAGCAGATGAAACCGGGGGTCTTGCATCATTTGAAACAATTCTTTCATCCCCGCCTCACTTTCCGGTATGGCACTGGGAGCAGGATTTCTTGCCAAACGGCCCCTTGCCCAGCTTTTCGTGACAGCCCATGCACTGTTTGTGGAACGCGTCCATGGATCCGGGAACCAGCTTTTGCGCGGGTTTGCCGTGGCAGACGGCACAATCGGCGTAGAGCGGATTAAGCTTCACAATCCCCTTGGGGGGCACCATTTCGCGCACAGGTTTGAGGGTGTGGCACGTGGCGCAGCCCTTTTCCTTGTTTGCAAAAATGTCTTCGTGGCAGGTTACGCAGCGCGTATGCACGGCATCCGCCAGATTGGGCGGCGTGCCCGCTTCCGGCTTTTTGCCCGTGGGTGCGCCGGAATCGTGACAATTGGCGCAGTTCTGCGGCTCTGGCTCAATGCCGGCATCCTTGTGATGGCAGTCCCCGCACTCAAGCCCAAGCTCGCCCTGATGGCGTTCATGCCCCCATTTTTTGGATGCCAGCTCATAATGGTGGCAGGTGGCGCATGAGGGGCCATCATTAAACCGCGCAACGTGAGACTTCACGAACGCGGCGTCAAAGGTCGCCCCGTGGCAGGAGGTACATCGCTGCACGTTTTCCCGCTTTACGGGGCTTTCATGATGGCAGGTCTGGCAAGGGATTTTGTAGTCGATGGCATGGGCCGCATGCTGCAGCACCACCGCGCCGCCAGCATTGGGCAAAAGCACACGTTTGGGAATACTGTCGCCGGGCCCTGGCATCAGGTAGCCCACCAAGGCGATGGCAATCAGTATGCCCGTCACTGTGACGACGGGAAGATAACGCTTTTGCAACGTGACCCCCTTCACGATTTGCGAATGACTTTGTCCTTCAAGAGCAAATGATCAACGGCGCAACCCTGGGAACACTCTCTCCAAAACATGGCGACACGCTCAACTGCTTGTTCGCGTTCGAAATATGCTGTTTGTTGATGCGTAACACTTTTTTTTTCATTGCGCCAGTGATGGGAAAATATTCACCAAACGCCAACGGCTGGCCGTTACTGGCATTTTGGCGGATTTAGAAGCTGCTTTTGCGCGGTTCATCTTTACGTAAATGTGGCTTATCGCTTACGGAGAGAAGGGAAAAGAGCATTCGCGCAACCGGCTGGCCGCAGAAAGAAAACAGACCGGAATCGCTGTTTTTTCCCTCCCGCAGGGCGAAAAAAAATCTTCTCGCGCCAGATAAATATGCCGCTTAAAATCTGCGGGGTGCTTTTGGCGGGCAAACGCAATCTGACCCCAGCCAGGCGGGGGCGGAACCCCATATCTTTTCCTGCCCATTCCCCTAGGGGCACCCAACCTGGCTCACCGAAGGAACACAAAAAAGCCCTTTCGGTGATTAACCGGAAGGGCTTTTTTGTGTTCCTGGTGCTCCAGAAAAGATTCGAATTCCTGACCTACAGATTCGTAGCCAGCTAGCGCACAATTTGAGACATCCTGCTGAAACTCAAATATTCATGATAACACATTGTAAAAACTATATTTTTTATACAACCAACCACGTCGTTTGCATAACTCTATTCAAGCTACATCAAATTCTGTGGCTAAAGAGTGGCTAAAAGTATAGTAAACTCGAGACTCATTGCTTACCAAAATTTCAACGGAGTTATCTTGAGTCCCATTTACGTTTCAGTTCAATAAACTTCGCGTCGCTACGAATAATCTCTCTAGCATTACTTAGAATCTCAAGTATCTTGCTGATATTGTAAGGCCAGTCTGTCACATTTTCTGGCAATACAGCATAAATGAGCGAGAGAGTTTCAAGGGGGTAGGCCGTAACAATACCCACGAAAGGCTGCTCAAGAATCTTGAATAGATAATACTGGTCGCTGATTTCTGTAAGCAAGGGCAAGATCGCCTCTGCCAGTTCAGAAAAAATATCTTTATCTACAAAAGCTAAATCAAATAGTCGCTTGGAAACCTCTTCTGATTTTGCAACCAGTTGTTTAGGCCAGACATTGCGCAAAAGTTCTAGCAACAATGGGGCCCATTCCCCCCTCTCTTCTTTAGTCCAGCTCCCTGCTTGCCACAAAACATGTGACCGCACATCGTCGTTGAAATGGAGCAGGGCTTCACGCAACTCTTCGTCAGTAATCCATTTCTCTCCTGTCGGAGCATCGGTCAAAGCCCATGCGGATAAAAGCAGATCGGCAAGGGTTGCCCAATCGCTATGTTTTTTCAAAACACCAGTATTCACCAAACGCAACATATGTGGTTTAAGGAAAATAAATATATCATGTCCTGATAATTTCCCACCGCTCAAGATTCCGGCCCAAAGGGCCTCTTGATCCTGAATGTCTTTTGAAACCAAGAAGGATAAAAGATTGGACTTCGTCCATTCGGCATCGACATGAAAAAACCAACTAACCCTTTGTGAAAAAATAACTAGGGCATGCCTATGAAGATCATCTGGTAAGCACAATATTTTTTCTGCCAGTGATCGCCAATCATTGGGCAAACCTTGGGTTGGCTTTAGATTCCTGATCGAAGGATCATTAAGCAATGCTTCAGCAAGTTTTCCGGTTGGAGAGTTTAGAGCTTCAAAGCTCCAATCCGCATCTTTACTACCACGGACAATACCAGATCTGCTCTCAACAGTCTGAAGTGATAAGGCGGCAATCAGTTTTAAAACCAAACAAAGAAAAAGGTGCGGATAACTATTTGCAAGATTTTTGGCAATCTTTTGAATCCAGTAGGCCAGAGAACGCTCGATAGTTGCAACATCTTGATCAGAAAAACGTAAAACTTGCTCCGTAATTAAAGCTGTGAACTTTGTTTTGTCTTTTTCCCGCTGCTCAGAATCTAAAAAAGTTTTCCATGCCCAAACTGGAAATTTTTTATTTTTTGCTGCCCACCGCAAAGCTGAAAAAGCGCGAACAGGATGTTTTTGTGAGAGACCAGCAAATGGTTTACTCTCAATAAATGCATCGGCCTGCAACCCGGACAACTCACTTGCCTTAGTGAGTATTAACCGTAGAGGTACATCTCTGAGAGCCGAGCAATCTGTTTCACAACTAACCCGACCGCATTTAGTTTCGAAAGTTTGCACAGCATACTTAGCATAGGAAGGGTTCCAATCAGGAGCACACTCTTTCAACGCCGCCGTAACCTTATCAATATCAATTAGGAGGGGCAGACCTTGCTGCAAAAACCAATACAATCGATTTAATATTAGTCGCGCACGCCTCTCTTCAAATTCTTCGCCCGTTTCTAGATCCCACTTAGTTGGTCCATCAAGAATTTTTTGTTCTATTTTGCTTCTAGTGCTATCTCCAAAGTTATTCCATCTAGTACTAATAGACATAAGCAGATCATGAGCATGCAATTCATCCCAAAACACTTCTTTAGGAAGTACATCAAAGGCATCCTCAAACTGTTCATCAGATACCAGTTCTGGTTTTCCCAAAGCCCATACTCTTAGTCTGGCAAATAAATTTTGATCATCAGGCCATTTCAGACACTCTGATCTTGCCGCGGAAATATCTGCAGAAATGAGAATTTCAAAATTCTTTATGTAATACAGCAACCAGGCAGAAAGCCCATGCTCTCGATCATAGGATTCTCTTTGGTCATCCTTGTCCTTAGTGATTGGGCATCGAATACCGAGGCCGTAGCCCCCTTTTTCGGTTTCAAGTTCCAGGGCTGCCTCTAAAACACGCCGCAAAGCGATAATGAGGCGAAAAATGTAATTTTGTGGAATTTTATTTAAACGCGGCAATTCAGGATAATTAACATCGATACTTAGAAGATCATTGAGAGTGAAATCAATTGCAAAATGGGGAACGGATCGATTCCCCAGTGCAAGCTTCACCGCCAGATATGGCCTCGCCAAAGTTGAAAATCGGCGTAGATAAATATCATCCCAGCCATGCTTCTTGATATCTGACTGAAGGCTGTACCATTCAGAATCAAAAAACATTCGTCCTTCGGACCAATAATCAATTAAATAGCGCCATGCTGCGCGTATAACAGAATTTATTTCAATTTTATCTCGAGAAATTTCCAGATTAATCACGCGACAAATGCTTGGATGAAGCCAAACTTGCCGAACAGCCCACCAGACACACGCGGGCTGGTCCGCTACCCGGCTTAACCAAAGGCCCAGTTGTATCTGGCGATCAGATAAACAAGATTCTCGACGAAACCAGTTGCCGCGTCTCTGACTATCATTAGTCGGACTCTGATCTTGCCGTTTGTCCTGATTGGTTAATGCAAAAGCGTCCCAAGCATCAGGAGGGGTAGCTCTTTTGGAATTGTATTCGCCAGGGCTGATTTTGTCAGGGAGAGGATCGGAGTCCAGGCAATAGAGATCAAAAGGGTCAACCGTTGGACTATCTTCCCAAAAGTTGCCAATTTTACTGGGCAACCCATAGCGGCAACCAGGGTCAAACACGCAAAGCCATGTTGCGGGAGGCAAAGAGTCACCTTCGCCAAATTTCCTTGCGCCTTCGACCGTTGAAACCACGTGGGCAACCTGCCCACGCTCAAATGGCTGCAAATTTTCAGGACCAGACCGTGCCCTGCTAATAATGTTGTCTACCCATTTGCTTGGGTCATCCGCCCGTACTGCCCAAGCATCGAGAGTCTCCCAAAGGGCTTTATGCGCGTTCTCTTCACTGTACGGGATAGCTGTAACCCCTTTGTGTCGCCATTTGGCGGCGACATCGTCATGTGCCCCTGACTGGAACGCGTAAACCCCACACGCTGAGCCTGCACTTCCGTTCAAAGCCTCCAGCAAATATTGCACCGGAGGATCATCCGCAGAATATCCCACAAAAACGACAACATACTTGTTTAAAATCTCTTTTACAAATGAGGTCGCCCACCCCTCAGATAAATATGCCCGGCCGAATTCAGAGCTGGATAAAACAAACCCGCCCCCTTCCGCGCCATCACTCGTGTCATTAATTTTTCCGTGAAGATAAATGACGCCATTAAAATCTCTTTCCCGAGATAAGTCTGGAAGCTTGGGCGGATAATAGGTTTGTACTTCAGGTCGACACGCATCAAACAGACGATCGAAGTTTGTGGTTACAAGCCTGACTGCCCCCTGTCGTGTTGTGGCAAGCTTCAAGAGAATTTCGTGGGCACTGAGATCTTGACCTTACCCCACTGCGTATACCACTTGTAAGTTAGTGGATCCTGATGGGTTACAGGTTCTATTCTTTTCGCGAAATTCTTCCGGCGTCAGCCAGCCCAATGAGCTGTGCGGTCGCTGC
>Ga0183101_1000274_pt4 | contig 22379 bp, 18 predicted proteins | sample Biomet3_FD_127790 | JGI IMG/M metagenome (GOLD analysis project Ga0183101, IMG submission 127790) | Microbial communities from bioreactor (seeded with sewage sludge) at LBNL, California, USA - Biofuel metagenome 3 | ecosystem: Engineered > Bioreactor > Anaerobic > Unclassified ...
AAGAAAAAAAAAAAAAAAGGAGAGAAGAAAAAGAGGGGGGCCCAAAAAAAAGGGGGGGGGGGAGGCCCGGCCCGCCATTTTTTATATACGTTCGACACTGCTTGGGCAAGGAGCTTTTATGGCCGCGCAACACATTGAACCGCATCTTGTTATGGCCGACGAGCGCGGCAACATCTATGACGATCCCGACTTGCTCATGGTGTGCCGCAGGGGGGCGCAGTGGGGCCTGCCCCGGCCGGACGAGCTGATTCCCCTGCCGGAAGAAAGCGAATGCTTTTTGCTGCCGGGGCGGCAGGCTGTGGGGCTGAACCCTGAAACGGGGCGCATTGCCCCGCCCGAGGGCGAGGCGCAGCTTGCCGTGGCCGCGTTTGCCGCGCCGGGCTATACGCTTTCGGCCCATCCCGCCTATGAAAGCGGGGACGATGCGCCCTTGCTGCCATTGTTCGCCTATGGGGCTGTGGGATTTGCCCGGGGGCGGTTTTATGTCTGCGCCCGCCGGGTGGATACGGAACCCCGCCAGATTTTCAGCAATATTCCGCGTTCGCGCATAGAGCGCGGCGCGCGCGCCTTGCTGCAGGAATACCCGCAGAACCGCCTTATCCGGCACATTATGGATAACTGTGTGGCCCGTTACGATTGCCCGGCGGGGCGCAACTTCGCCCTGGGCCGGTATGAAGCGCCGCTGCCATCCTCCCGGTCCTGCAATGCCCGGTGCGTTGGGTGCATCTCGGCGCAGGAAAGCGATTCTCCCGTCAAAACAACGCCGCAGTGTCGGCTTGCCTTCACGCCCACGCCGGAAGAATTGGCGGAGGTCATGCGCGTGCATGCCGGGCGTGAGGCCCGCGCCCCCATCTATTCCTTTGGGCAGGGCTGCGAGGGCGACCCGCTGATGAACCCCGACCTGCTGGTGGAAAGCGTGCGCCTGTTCCGTGCGGGCGGCGGCGTGGGCACGGTCAACTGCAACACCAATGCCTCGCGTCCCGGAGCCGTGGCGCGGCTGGCCGAGGCGGGGCTTACCAGCATGCGCGTCAGCCTTAACAGCGCGCGCGCCGCACTGTATGAGCGTTACTACAGGCCTTCGGGCTATGCCTTCGCCGATGTGTGCGCTTCCATTCGCGCCGCCCGTTCCAAAGGCATTTGGGTTTCGCTCAATTTGCTGTTTTTTCCAGGTGTTACCGATACGGAAGAGGAACTCGACGCGCTGGCCCGGCTGGTTGGTGAAAACGGCGTGAGCATGATTCAGTGGCGCAATCTCAACATTGATCCGGAATGGTATTTTCGGCTGATGGGCGGCGGCGAGGGGCAAGGCGCGCTGGCCTTGTCGCCGAGCATGGGGCTGACCCAGTTTATGAAGCGCCTCAAAAAGCTTTGCCCCTGGCTGCGCTATGGCTATTTCAACCCCTATCTGGGTGAAAAGGCGGCGGTGAGCGCCCCTCTGCCCGGTGAGTGGGCCATGCCCGCGCCCCGTGCCCGCGAGGGGGCCACTGTTCCCGGTGAGGAAGAGCAGGCGGAGTGACGGCCGCAAAAAATCGCAGATAATACCCCCCGGCCATGAAAATGCCCGGGGGGTATTACGCCTGTTGGCGCAGGTATCTGTTCTGGCCGCCACAAAAGAAATTCGCGCGGTGTTGCCCTGGGCACGCATCAGGGGTGCGGGCTCCCACCAGCGGCGGTTCGTCTGTACTAGGCTAGAGAAAATGGCCTGCTGGAATGTCCATGAAGTACCTTTCGGTATTTTTTCTGTCCAATGGCGTGGGATAATAATCTGTATTGGGGGAAAATTTCAGGTTGTCGTTTCTGATATAGCTCACTTCTATGAGCTTGTCGCTAAAAATGATCCCGAGATTGGGGATCAGTTTGATGGCGCCAACATTATTATTGTAGTGAAAATGCACTGGCGTGTGCGTTTCCCTGAGTTTTTTGAGTACGGAATACTTGTAGGCGGATAATCCTACATCATGAAATTCAATCACAATTTGTTTGAATTTCAGAAGTTCTTTTTTGGAAAGCTGGTGCAGAACTTCCCATTCGCTGCCTTCAATATCCATCTGCAGAATGATGTCGTTCTTGGTCTGGTGGTGATTTTCCTCAAAGATTTGTTTCATCGTCTTGTAAGGGCCTTCCCTGGGAATGTCCGACAAAAAAAACTTGTTGAAAAAAATGTTGGGATGTTCATCGGGTTCCTTGTCTATGGAAGCGTCATATTGATGCACCATAAACCCCCTGTTGGCCATCTCAAGATCCCAGGGCGACATTGTACACACCCCGATGCTGTAGGCGATGCCGTTTTCCTGCGGGTCAACCATGACATAGCCGCCGTCAGCCTCTCCGCCGATGCGCACAAGCTTTTGCCCATAAAATTTTTTGGGGGAGAGAAGCCGGAGTATTTCCAGGGCGGAAAAAATTTCGTCATTATTGTCGAGCAGTTCGATGGTGCCGCCACGGGCCTGAAATTCCAGTAAAAATTTCATGCGCTCGCTATCGGCAAAGTTGGTAGGCGCAGATTTAAGATACTGTATTCTAAGAGTTTTCATGTGGGTACTCCTCGTCGCCCCTCAGGTCCGTCTAAACGTCAGCGGTGTCCAAACCGCTTGCGATAACGCGGTTCCGCCCGGCTTTTTTGGCTTTATACATGGTTTTGTCTGTTCTATCTATCCAATGATACAGGTCTTCATTGGGCCGCCGTTCCGCAACCCCTATGCTGATCGTGGTGGTTATGCCGTTGGGCATGGCTGTGTTTTCCACAATCTCGCGCATGTTTTGGGCTAGTTCATAGGCTGTGGCAAGATCGGTGTTTGGCAGCAGCACCACAAATTCTTCGCCGCCATAGCGAATGAAGAGGTCTGTTTTTTTTAGGAGGCCAGCAACGGCCTGGGTGGTTCGTTGCAGCACCACATCGCCCGTTGCGTGCCCATGCTGGTCGTTGATGTGCTTGAAGCTATCCAGATCAAAAAAAATCATGGAGATTGGCTTGCCGTGGCGGGCGCCCTCGTCGATTTCCGTGGCCCCCTGCGTGAACAGGCACGACCTGTTGAAGGTTTTTGTCAGGTAGTCGTGCGTGCTGAGAAAGCTGATTTCCTGCTCTTTGCGTTTTCTGTCCTCAATATTGCGGCTAACCCCCACAACTTCAATTTGGCCTTCGGCATTGATCATGTATCTGGTGTTGTATTCAATCCAGATCATGCTGCCATCGGCACGCCTGCTTTGCAGCTGGTGCCGTGAAACCACGTTTGCGGAGGGATCATCGCGCAATATGCGGGCATTTTGCTGAATGCGCTGACGGGTAACTTCCAGAAATTCTGGGGCCACAACATCACAAAGAGGCCATTTTTGCAGAATTTTATGCTTACCTTCGCGCAGCTGGGGTTCGCCGTCGTTTGTGCGGGTGAACTGGTCTTGATCAACATTGTAGACCCAAATGGAGTCCACAGTGTTTTCCGTAATAAACCTGAGTTTTTTTTCGCTTTCGCTCAAGCTGCGGTTAAGTTTTTTTAGCGCGGCATTCTTTTGGGCAATTTCCGCAGTGCGCTGGTCGTTTTGTTGCAGCAGGGCACGTATCTTCAAATTTTCCTCAATCAAAGCCTGCATTTTTTCCATAAGGGCAATGATGTTGCTGGAAAAGTGATTCTCCTGGGCATCAAGCAGGCAGAGGGTGCCAAACGGCGAACCATTGGGAAGGCGAAGGGGAAAGCCAAGGTAGGATACCATGCCGAGCTTGATATCCGGATTTTGCCGCCATTTGGGCGATTGCAGCGCGTTGGGCACCAGCATCATGTCCTGTGATGTGATGACCTGCTCGCAGTAGAGGCCGGAGCCGACCCATGGGCATGTTTCGCCCGCGTGGTAGGGGTTGCCCTTCGTGTCGCTGGAAACCAGCACGGAGATGTTCTCTCCGCTGAGTTCCATGATCAATCCTGCGGGCACCTGTGCGATTTTCGCTATAAGATCGACGATCTGTTGCCAGTCCGCGATCATGTCGTTGAGCAGTTTCGGGTCCATGGCTTTCTCGCCGTCAGTCTGTGTTGGGCCGCGTTTCATCCTGCAGCGTGGTTCAACGTTGTGATGCTTGGCATAAAAGTGTGCGGTTCCTGATGAGAATATGAGATGTGTGATTATGTGTAAATGTGTTTCAGGCTGAAATTCTTTATTATCTAGTTTGCGATTAAGCGCGGCGGTATAAAATAACTCATAGACGCGCAGCGGCAATAATTCATGACAGAGCGCGCAAGGTTAACTGCAATATTTGCATAATGTTTTGTGTGTATTTCTGTAACATCCTGTTTTATAAACTTTAATGTCTGATAGCAGCAATGGTGAAAATTGTTTTTTTCGAAATGCCCATTGATGCTCAGCAATTGAAGGTATGGGCGTTGGAATTTTGCGTGTGATCGCGGGTCTCACCGCCGTGGCGCGTGCCTGGTGCGGATCTGCGTCGTTTGTGATGTCGGTCATAGCTTTTTTCATGGGTATGCGGTCAATTGATAACCGCCGCCGGTGTCGTCTGCGGGTGCCTTCCGCTCATGATGCTGAGCGCATCTGTTGTAGCGATAAAGCCAGGACTTGTTCTTGACAGGGGAGAGCGTAATAGCTACTTAATTAGAAAATGAATTTCAATTTTAATTCGGCAGCGCCGAAAGGAGCAACCCATGAGCAAGGTATTGATCGTTTTTGGTTCCAGCACCGGCAATACGGATAGCATTGCCCGGAAGCTTGAGGAACTCGTGTCTGCGGGTGGGCATGAAGTGACGCTGCGCAACGCCGCCGACGCCTCGGCGGAAAATCTGGCCGATGGATTTGATGCCGTGCTTTTCGGCTGCTCGGCCTGGGGTATGGAAGAACTTGAAATGCAGGACGATTTCGCCGCCCTGTTTGAAGGGTTTGATCGCATGAACCTTAAGGGGCGCAAGGTGGCGGCCTTTGCCTCTGGCGATATGGAATACGAACATTTTTGCGGCGCGGTGCCCGTTATTGAAGCGCGCGCCAAGGAACTGGGCGCGACCATTATTGCGGACGGGCTCAAGATGGAAGGCGACGCCTCCAATGATCCCGAAGCGATAGCCTCGTTCGCGGAGGATATTCTCAAGAATCTGTGAGATTGCCGTAATGGCGTTTTTCTCGGCGTCTCCTCGCACAAGCCCGTTGCAGCCCGGTGATTGCCGGTCTGGAGCGGGTTTTTGTTCGTGTCTTGCAAGGCAATGCCGTGCGTGGCAAAATGCCGCCCGCTTGCCAAAACCCGCAGGGCGGGGCAAAATTTACGTATAGGCAGCGACACAGCCCAAAGAACAAGTGAGGGGTTCATGGCCATTCTGGTTTGCGGCGGCGCGGGGTATATCGGTTCTCATAATGTGCGCGCGCTTCTTGCGCGCGGAGAAACGCCCGTGGTGCTGGACAATTTTTTGACCGGGCACCGCGCTTCCGTGCCCGGTGACGTGCGCCTGTACACCGGCGATATGCGCAACCCCGATCTGCTGGACGCTGTTTTTTCAGAACAGCCCATTGAGGCCGTGTTGCATTTTGCCGCCAGTTCCCTGGTGGGCGAGAGCATGGAACAGCCGCTCAAGTATTTTCAGAACAACATGCACGGCATGATGGTGCTTCTGGAAGCCATGGTCAGGCACCGCGTGGACAAAATCGTGTTTTCATCCACGGCCTCGGTGTATGGCGAGCCGGAAAGCGTGCCCATTCCCGAGGATGCGCCCCTGAGGCCCACCAACCCTTATGGCGAAAGCAAGCTTGCCATGGAGCGCATGATGCACTGGGTGGGCCGCGCGCACGGCATCCGTTCCGTCATTCTGCGCTATTTCAATGTGGCCGGGGCCTGGCCCCAGGGCGGCATTGGTGAAGACCACCGGCCGGAAAGCCACCTTATTCCCATCATTCTTCAGGTGCCGCTGGGCAAGCGCCCGCATGTCACCATCTTTGGCGATGACTATCCCACGCCGGACGGCACCTGCATTCGCGACTACCTTGATGTGATGGAACTTGCGGACGCGCACCTGCGCGCCATTGATTATCTGCGCAACGGCGGCGGCAACGAGGTGTGCAATCTGGGCAACGGCACGGGGTTTTCCGTGCGCCAGATGGTGGAGGCCGCGCGGCGCGTTACCGGGCGCGACATCGCCGTAACCGTCGGGGCGCGCCGCCCTGGCGATCCGGCCCGGCTGGTGGCCTCGGCTCGTCGCGCCAAAGCGGTGCTGGGCTGGAAGGCCCACGCGAACATTGACGACATTGTGGCTTCGGCCTGGAGCTGGCATTTGCGGCATCCGGAAGGCTTTGACGAGTAGCGCCAGGGCCGCGCCCGCGTCAGCCCCGCCCACCTTGGGCGGTGGCGGGGCAACTTGAGATCAGGCGTCCGTCCGCTGCTTGCGGCCGGGCGCTTTTTTTGCGGCTGGCAAGGGCCTGCGCCACGATGCCCGAGCCCCTCGACAGAAGCGGGGGCGTGCTTATGTTGCAAATATGGCGGCCCAATGCGCCGGGAGGAACCCATGCCCCGACATATACGGATGTTGTTGTTTTTTTTTGCCACCTTTTGCTCATCTGGCTGTCGCCGGTTTTGCCGTTTATGGCGGACGGCGCTTTGGCGGCGGCATCGGAGGCTTCCATGCAAAACGTTTATCCCATGCCGCCGCTTTCGGGAGTGGAAGCGGACGTGCTGCTGCGCAAGGCCACGGAACCCCCCTATAGCGGAAAATATCTGGGCAACCACGCGGCGGGCACCTATATCTGCCGCCAGTGCGGCATGCCGCTTTACAGGGCGGACGACAAGTTTGAATCCGGCTGCGGCTGGCCCAGTTTTGATCAGGAAATTCCCGGCGCGGTGCGCCGCGTCCCCGATGCCGATGGCCGCAGGGTTGAAATTGTCTGCGCCAATTGCGGCGGGCATCTTGGGCATGTTTTTGAAGGCGAGGGCTTTACGCAAAAAAATACGCGGCACTGCGTCAATTCCCTTTCCATGAGCTTTGCCACGGCGGGCAGCCCGGAGGAAAAAGCCGCGCTGGCCAGAGCCGCCGAAGTCGCCCAGGTCGCGCAGGCAGGGCATAACGCCCAGCCCTCGTCAGTCGGCCAACCGGGCCAGTCCGGCCAGCCAGCTGCGGCGCAGCCCTGCTCGGGCGAGGCCATTGTGGCGGGGGGGTGCTTTTGGGGCGTGGAGGAAGCCTTTCGCCGGTTGCCGGGCGTGTGCGATGCCGTTTCTGGCTACACGGGCGGGCACACGGCCAACCCCAGTTATGAGGATGTGAGCCGGGGCGATACCGGCCACGCCGAGGCTGTGCGCGTGCGCTTTGACCCTTCTCGCATTTCCTACGAGCAGATTTTGCGCCGGTTTTTTGAAATTCACGACCCCACGCAGCTTGACCGCCAGGGGCCGGATTTCGGCGAGCAGTACCGCTCGGCGGTTTTTTACCGTGACGCGGCCCAGAAGGCCACGGCCGAAAAGCTGACCGCGCGTTTGCGGGAACTGGGCTACGACGTGGTTACGCAGATTGCGCCTGCCGGGCCGTTTTATGAGGCGGAAGCCTATCATCAGGATTTTGCCCGCCGCACGGGGCGCGGGGCCTGCCACATGTCCGTGCCGCGTTTTTCCCAACGCGCGGACGGCAGCCCGGTGGAGTAGCGCCGCGCTGCTCCTCGGCCTTGCTGGGCGGCCACGGGGGGCCGCTTTGGGGCGCAAGGGGAGAGCATGCCTGCGGCGCGGTTTCCCCTGCCGACGGGATGTATTTTAAGACCAAAATAAAAACGGCGTGTTTTTGATGCCCTTGGGGTTCAAAAACACGCCGTTTTCGCGATCAATGAGGCAAAAGCGGGGCAGCCGTGCGCAAAAGAATAACGGCCAGCTGCGGCTGTTGCCCGCCTAGCCCAGCAGTTGCGCCGCTGAAACGCAGGGCAGGCCGAAAGCCTGGGCCACGCCAGCAAAGGTGCAATTGCCGTGAACGGCATTGAGGCCGCGCTCAAGGGCGATATTGTCGCGGCAGGCTTGCCGCCATCCCTTGTCCGCCAATTCCAGCGCAAAGGGCAGGGTGGCGTTGGTCAGGGCGTGGGTGGAGGTCACGGGCACCGCTCCGGGAATATTGGCAACGGCGTAATGGATGACGCCATGCACTTCAAAGGTGGGCTGATGATGGGTGGTGGGCCGCCCCGCCGTGGTTTCAAACGAGCCGCCCTGGTCAATGGCCACGTCCACCACCACGCTGCCGGGGCGCATGGTTTTGATCATGGATTCCGTCACCAGTTTTGGGGCCATGGCGCCGGGAATGAGCACGGAACCGATAACCAGGTCCGCCTCCTTGACCGAGGCGGCGATGTTGTATTCGTTGGAGGCAAGCGTCTGCACTCTGGCGGAAAAAATGTCGCCCAGATAGCGCAGGCGGTTCAGGTTGCTATCCAGAATGGTGACTTCCGCGCCGAGGCCCATGGCCATTTTTGCGGCCTCCGTGCCCACGGTGCCGCCGCCCACAATGGCGACCCTGGCGCGCTGCACGCCAGCCACGCCGCCCAAAAGCATGCCAGCGCCACCCGCCTGCTTGGTGAGGATATAGGAGCCCATCTGCACGGCCATGCGCCCGGCCACTTCAGACATGGGGGCCAGCAACGGCAGGCTGCGGTCCGGCGGCTGCACGGTTTCATAGGCCAACCCCACCATGTCGGCTTTCAGCAGGGCGTCGGTGAGTTCCTTGTCGGCGGCCAGATGAAGATAGGTGAAAAGCAGCAGGCCGGGGCGAAAATAATGGTATTCGCAGGGCAGCGGTTCTTTGACCTTGATGATCATTTCCGCTCCCGCCCACACATCGTCAACCGGCAGCATGCTTGCCCCGGCCGCGACGAATTCCTCATCGCTGATGCGGCTGCCAAGCCCCGCCCCTTGTTCCACAAGAACCTTGTGCCCGTGGTCGGTCAAAGCCTTGACCCCGGCGGGCGTAATGCCCACGCGGTATTCGTCGTCCTTAATTTCCTTGGTGACGCCAATAATCATGGATAGTCCTCGCAATCTTGTGGTTGGCGCGTTGTCGGCAATGGGCCGCCGCGCGTGGGAATGCTGTTTCTTCCATGGTCCGAGGCATGGGGGGCCGCCTCAATCGCCCGTGCGCCAACGTTCCCGCCGCGTGTCGAAAGACGCGAGACTGTCGTCAGGCTGCGTCGCAAGGGTGATATAAAAGCGTATATTTTTTCTCCATTAGCGGCAAGAAGCCCCGCTTTTTTCTTGTTGCGGGCTTACAGGCAGTCGCACAAGGTGCGGGCGCGCAGGGATTTGAGGCGCACGCCGCCATCCAGAATCTCGCTGCGCAGTTCGTGCAGGCGGCGGTCCATATTCTGCGGATAGTTTTTACCCGCTGCGGCACGGAAGGGCGCCATATCCGTAAGGCCCACGCCGCCGTTGCGCAGATCGCGCACCAGAATTTCCTTGCCCGCAAAGTGTCCGGAAACGGCCGAGGCCACAATGTCATGCACGGCCTGGTCCGGGTGCTTGAGAATAGAGGTGATCACATGCCCCGGCAGCAGGCCGTCTTTATTGGTGTTCAGCGCCACGGCATATGCGTTGCGGGCCGCGATTTCCTGCAGTGCCGGGGCGTTGCCCATGCCGCAGGCCGTAACCAGCACGCTTGCGCCCTGGTCCAGCAGCTTTGCGGCGGCGGCGCGTCCGGCCTGCGCATCGGCAAAGGAGCCGGTGACCACGTTGATAACGCGCATTTCGGGGTCGATGATGCGTGCGCCCTGCGTAAAACCGCTTAACAGGGTGCGCATGGCGGGGGTATCCTGGCCTGAAATCCAGCCGATGATCTTTTTTCCGCTGATGCCGGGCAGGCTTGTTTGCAGCGCCGTCATGGCTGCGGCCGCGCCCGCCAGATAAGCCGCCTGCTCATCGGCGAAGGTTACGGACATGATATTGGGCGCGCGCACGCCCGCGTCTATGCAGCCGAACATGGTGCGGCGAAAATTGGCGGCATTGTTGCGCAAAATTTCATGCAATCCGTCGGAGGCCACCAGCACAAGGTCGTTGTTTTGCGCAGCGTTGCGAAACATTTCCTGAAGCGCGTTGTCATCGTGCCCGGCGGGGGCAACGATAACGGCGGCGCGCACGCCGAATTCGTTGTGGGCTTGTTCCAGCCCTGCGGCGAGGCTGTCGTTCCAGTCGTGATCGCCCGTGGGCGTTTCAAGCAGCAGGGCCACGCGCAGCGGGCCTTCGGCCCTGGCGGTCAAGCCGGAAAACGTGAGGCACAGGGCCATGACGGCAAAGCCCAGAACAAGCCTGAGCGTGAACGGCACATAAGTATGGTGCTGTGGATGCATGGAATATCCTTGATAATCGGCTGTGCCAGGCGCGGAAAGCGCGGCGTGACGGAATGGAAAAAGGGGGCGACATGCGGCCGTTGCCGCGCTGGGTGAAAAGCACTATATGCCCGCGTGTTTTTGCCCGCAAGAAGGGCCTCGCCGGGGGGGGCAGCAGGTGCGCCGAGGGGGCGAGTGGCCTATCGGCAGAAACATCAAAAGCCGTAATTGGCGCGGCTTTTGTGCTGCCAGGGGCGGCGAGCGGGGAGCGGATCCGGCCCCGCAACATTCTTGCCAAAGGGTAATGGATATCTTGACAGGGAGGTGTGAAATAAATAACATACAGATTGTGAACAAATTAACATACTAGGTTCCTTCACAATGGTGGATGGGCCAAGAGCTTTTTAAAAACTTTGCAAGGAAGGTTCCCATGTCTGCCGATAAGCAGTCTCACTGGTTTGACGCCAGCTCCATCGACAGGGCGCTAGCGCGAAAGAATCCGCCCGACGGGGCCGAGCTTCGCGACATCCTGAACAAGTCTTTGGCGTTGCAGGCGCTTTCCATGGAAGAAACCGTGGCGCTCATGCGTGTGCGCGACGGCATGGGCATCGGGCGCATCATGGCCGCCGCCGATGAGGTGAAGCAGCGGGTCTATGGCGACCGCATCGTGCTTTCCGCACCGCTGCACCTCTCAAACCACTGCGGCAGCGAGTGCCTTTATTGCGTCAATCGCAGAAGCAATCAGGCTATCGAAAGAAAATACATGACTTCGCCGGAAATTCGCGAAGCCGGGCTCAAGCTTATCCGCCAGGGGCACAAGCGCATCTTTCTGGTCAGCGGGCAGTTGCCCAATGCCGATATTGAATATCTGGCGGAAGCCATCAGCATTCTCTACACCGTTTTTGACGGCGTGGGCGAGGTCCACAGCGTCAGCGTGAACGTGGGGGCGTTGAAAGCTGCTGAATACGCCGCCCTGTTGGAATCCTATGTGGGCACGGTGCTCATTTATCAGGACACCTACCACGAGGCCAGCTATCGCGCAGCGCACGTGGCCGGGCCAAAAAGCGATTATCACGCGCGCCTCAATGCGGCCGACGTGGCCTTTAGCGCTGGCGTGCCCGATGTGGGGGGCGGCTTGATGCTGGGCCTGGGCCCCTGGGAATATGACCTGCTGGGGCTGGTGCAGCATCAGGCGCACCTCGTGCGGGCCTATGACACAAGCTATCGCACCATCAGCCTGCACCGCATGCGTTGCGCGCCCGGCAGCAACATGCAGACCCCGTATCATGTGAAAGATGCGGATTATCTACGTTGCGTGGCCATTGCGCGATTGGCCATTCCTTACGCGGGCATTATTCTCACCACCAAGGAACCCGCTGGCCTGTGGCGCGACGGGTGCAGCGCCGGGGCCTCGCAATTGCTCACCGGCAGTGTGGCCAACCCCTATAGCAACTGGCTGGAGGAGCCGGGGCACAAGGTTCCCTTCCCCATCGGCGAAGACTGCCATGTGGATGAAGTTGTGCGGTTTTTGCTGGAAGAAGCGCGGCATCTGCCTTCGTTTTGCGCGGCGTGTCCGCGTTTGGGGCGCAGCGGCGAAGAATTCTTGTCCATGGTGCGCGAATGCGGCATGAAGAGCCAGTGCGGCCCCAACTCCGCAGCGTCCTTCCTTGAATTCTTGCTGCATTATGCCACGCCTTACACCCGCGCCCTGGGCGAACAGCTGCTGGCCGAAAAAATGGGCAAGATGCCTCCCACCGAACACGGCGCTGCCGAGCGCCTGCTCACAAAGGTGCGCGCTGGCCGCGTGGACGAGTTCATCTAGCCGGGATGTTGCGGGCGGCTGCGCCGCCCAAGCGTTTTACCCGCCGCCTTCCGAGAGCAATACCGGAGGGCGGCGTTTTTTTTGCGCCCGGCGCGCGCACTTGCCTGAATGGGCATTTTCTGCCACACAAGTGCAGCAATCAATTACAAGGAAACCGCCATGCCCAAGGAACCCACGGCACGGCGCAAGGCCCGTCTGCTGGAAGTGCTGTGCCACCGCCAGCCGGATCTTACGCTGGTGCTGGCCAATATTCACGACCCGCACAATGTTTCGGCCATTTATCGCTCGTGCGACGCTTTCGGCGTCAGCCGCGTGCATCTGTACTACACCAACACGCCTTTTCCTGTTTTGGGGCGCAAAACGTCGGCCTCCGCCCGCAAATGGGTGGAAAGCGTGCGCCATAAAACCAGCGAGGACATGCTTGCCGATCTGCGCGGCCAGGGCATGCAGGTGCTGGCCACATCCTTTACGGAAAAGGCCCGGCCCATGCGTGAATGGGATTTTACCCGCCCAACAGCGGTGATCATGGGCAACGAGCACAGCGGCGTAGAGCCGGAGCTGCTGGCTGCCGCCGATGGGGAGCTGTATATTCCCATGCACGGCATGATCCAGAGCTTCAACGTGTCTGTTGCCTCGGCCATTGTTTTGGCCGAAGCAGCCCGGCAGCGTGAGGCGGCTGGCATGTATGCCGCGCCGCGTCTCGCCGCAGCCGACCTTGAAGCCAAGCTTGAGGAGTGGCTGGAAAAATAGCGATTGCCCGAACCGGCCGATATTCGGCCACGAAAGCCCGGGCCGCCCGCGCGGCGTATGCGGGCGATGCTTGGGTTTTCGCACCTCTCAGCCATTCCGCCGATAAAGAGTCATGAACAACCCCGCGTTGATCTGCCAGGTCTATGCCTTTGCCACAGTTGTGCTGTGGTCCACCGCCTATGTGTTCACCAAGGTTGCCTTGGCGTTTTTTACGCCGGGGCCTCTGGGCCTTGTGCGTTGCACTGTGGCATCGCTTGCTTTTATTGCCGTGCTTTGCGCAACCGGCAGAAAGCGGGGGGGATTTTTTGTTCCCGCCTGGCGTCATTTTCCCCTTTTCGCGGCAGCCGGGCTGAGTGGCTTTACCCTCTATCTGCTGGCCTTTAACGAGGGTTCCATTACCCTGAACCCAACCACGAACTGCATTGTCATTTCCACCGCGCCCATTTTGACGGCGGCGCTGGCCCGCCTGTTTTTTGGCGAACGCCTGCCCGCGTTGCGCTGGTTTGCACTTGCGCTGGCTTTTTGCGGGGTGGTGGTGATGAACGGCGGCGGGCGCGGGTTTATGCCAGCACCGGGCATGGCCCTGGTGCTGGTGGCTGCGGTGCTGATAAGCCTGTATAATATTACGCAGCGAACGTTGGCGCGGCATTATGGCGCTATGCAGATTGCCGCCTGGAGTTTTTTTGCGGGCACGTTGTTTCTGCTCTACAGCCTGCCGGAAACCGTGGCCGAGGTAAAAACCGCCCCCGCCGAAGCCTTGTGGCTTGTACTTTTTTTGGGAATTTTCCCCAGTGCGGCTGCCTATCTGCTCTGGACACGGGCCCTGGCGCTGGCCCCGCGCACAAGCCTGGTGACCAACTACATGTTTCTGACGCCCTTTTTGTCCATGCTGCTGGATTTTGTGGTCACGGGCGGCCTGCCCGACGTCTGGACGTTTGCGGGCGGGGCCGTCATTCTTGCCGCGTTGTTGCTGTTCAGCCTTGCGGGGCGGACGGGGCGGCGGGAAAAAGCGGCGTAGCCTCCGCCGGGCAGGGACGGCAAAAAAAGTTTAGCCGTGCGCCTTCCCTGCGGGAGGGCGCACGGCTACCACATTACGGCTTTAGCCGGTTGAGCGCACTTGTGCGCGAAACAGAGAACCACCCGCTATGCGGGTGGAAATAAAGTGTTATACACAAAAAACACCCTTCTTGTACGATGAAGTTGTTCAAGCCCATCGTAACATTTAAAGAAGGGTGTTTTTATTATGGGAACCAAGGCCCAAAGTTTAGCTCACACAAAATGGCTGTGCAAGTATCATATCGTGTTTACGCCTAAGTATCGTCGAAAAATAATATTTGCTCAGTTGCGCGATAGTATAAAGGAAATTTTGCAGAGTCTTTGTAAGTACAAAGGGGTAGAGATTCTGGAAGGTCACTTGATGCCAGACCATATCCATATGCTGGTGAGTATCCCACCCAAGATCAGTGTGTCGAGTTTTATGGGGTATCTAAAAGGGAAGAGTTCATTGATGATCTTCGATAAGCACGCAAACCTTAAATATAAATTCGGCAATAGAAAGTTTTGGGCCGAAGGTTATTATGTCAGCACCGTCGGGCTGAACGAGGCAACGATCAAAAAATATATTCAGCAGCAAGAAAAGCACGACATCATGCAAGACAAGTTGAGTACGCGGGAGTATCAAGACCCCTTTAAGGGGTAGCCAAGGCGACAAGGGCACTGGGCTTGAACACAGTGAAAGCCAGCGTCTTTAGGCGCAGCCGGTAATAGGCCCTTATAGGGCCAGAGCAAACCACCCGCTATGCGGGTGGTTTTGATCAGCTATAGCCGTTGGATTGCTCCGGGCCTTATTCTTCGGTGTGCGGGCGCACCTGCCGCTCAAAATTTTTGCCGGTCCACTGAAAGCTCACGTCGTTATCCACGGGCAGGTCGGCCATGCCGGTGTTGGTCCAGAACAGGGGCTGGGCCTTCAGACCGCCCAGGCCCAGGCAGATCATCACCGTTGCCTTCACATCGGGCGGCATTTTGCGCCCCGGCGCAAAAAACGCGCTCACGTCCGGTTCCTGCGGCGTATCCACGGGCACAATGCGGCCCGATGCGTCCACCCGCCACAGCTCCAGCGTACACACAGCGCCGCCCAGCGTGCCCAGCGCGGCCAGCACCGAGCCATCGGAGGCATCGCGGAACAGGCGCAGGGCCACGGCGGTGTCTCTGAACGGCAGAGCCGCAAACACCATAACGTCTTCAGTTTCCCCGGCCACTTCCCAGAACTCGGAACGTCCGCTGGAAAGCAGCTTCTGCTTTTCCACCGGGTTCAGGCCTTCCGGCGTGTTTTCAAAAATACTTTCCGGCAGCAGGGCAAAAATGCTTCTGGCCGTCGCGTCTTTTTCGGCGGCATCGGCTTCTGCTCCGGCAGCCAATTGCGGTAGGATGGAGAGAGAAAGAATAAGCAAAAGCGCATATATATGGCGTGGCATACGTCCTCCCGATGGCCAGAGGTGATATGAAATGAACAGATTGTAAAAATTTTTATACCGCGTTCGGGCGGCCTTGTCCATGCGAGAGTGCGCGGCGCTTTTGGGGTGCGGGCGGTCACTGCGGGCAGGGCGTTGCCTTGGCCCCCAAGCGCGTTGCCAGGCCCCAAAGAGGCCTGCGCCCCCCCATATTGCGCCGGGGCAATGCGCTGGGCAACCCTTGCCAATGCCGCCAGGGCCGCTTACATATGCTTTCATGAACACAAGCAAGCCCTGCATCCACATTGAAAAGGCCCGCCAGCACAATCTCAAGAATATCAGCCTCGACATTCCGCGTGACGAACTGGTGGTCGTGTGCGGCCCCTCCGGCTCCGGCAAATCCACGTTGGCTTTCGACATTGTTTATGCCGAGGGGCAGCGCCGCTATGTGGAATCGCTTTCCGCCTACGCCCGTCAGTTTTTGCCGCAGATGGACAAGCCGGATGTGGAAAAAATCGAAGGGCTTTCGCCCGCCATTTCGCTTGAGCAGCAGAGCGTTTCGCGCAACCCGCGTTCCACCGTGGGCACGGTGACGGAAATTTATGACTTTCTGCGCGTGTTTTTTGCGCGGCTGGGGCGCGTTTATTGCCCCCAGTGCGGCCGCCCCATCGAGGCCCGCGCGGCGGACGAGATCATTGCCGACATTATGGCCCTGCCGCTGGGAACCAAGTTTATGGTCATGGCCCCGCTGGTGGAACTGCAAAAGGGCACGCACCAGGACAAGTTCAAGAAACTCAAGGCCGAGGGCTTTGCCCGCGTGCGCGTGGACGGCGGGTTTTACACCCTGGACGACGTGCCCGCGCTGGACAAGAACAAAAAGCACTCCATCGACCTTGTGGTGGACAGGCTGGTGAACAAGGAGGGCATTCGGGGCCGCCTGGCCGATTCGGTGGAGCTGGCCCTGCGCTATGGCGAGGGCCGCCTTGTGCTGCACGAGCCGGACAAGGCCGCCGCAGGGCAGGAGGCGGACACCATGCACTCCACCACCTCTGTGTGCGGGCACTGCCACATTTCGCTGCCCGCGCCCAGCCCGCAGCTTTTTTCCTTCAACGGGCCGCAGGGGGCCTGCCCGCGTTGCGTGGGCCTTGGCGGGGTGGATTATTTCGAGCCGCGCCTCATCGCGCCCAACATGGGGCTTTCGCTGAACACGGGCGCGCTGCTGCCCTGGGCCACGAACAAGATGTTCAGCCGTTATGAGGATTCGCTCAAGGCTCTGGGCAAACGCTTCAAATTTCAGCTTTCCACGCCGCTGGAACAGTTTTCGGAAGACGCGCTTTCGGCGCTTTTTTACGGCGAGGACGAAAACGGCAAGCCCGCGCGCGCCTCGTTGGGCCTGCGCCGCAACTGGATGGGCGGCAGCGTGGCCCTTGGGGCCGAGGGCGATTATCAAAGCGAGCACTTTTCCTCCGCGCTGCATGCCCAAAGCCAGGTGGGCGTGAGCGAGAAACGCTGGCCCGGCGTGATTCCGCTGCTCGAAAGCGGCATGCAGTATGGCGACGCCTGGCGCGAGGCGCTTTCACGTTTTCGGCAAACCATGGACTGCCCGGATTGCCACGGCGCGCGTCTTAATGCCAATGCCCTTTCCGTGCGTGTGGATGATCTGAACATCGCCCAGTTCTGCAATCTTTCCGTGGAGCGGGCGCTGGAATGGCTTTCGCGGCGCACCTTCACGGGCCGCCATGTGGTCATTGCCGAACCGCTGATGAAGGAGCTGACGCACCGTCTTTCCTTCATGCGCAGCGTGGGTCTGGAATATCTTTCGCTGGGGCGCTCCATGTCCACGCTTTCGGGCGGCGAGGCGCAGCGCATCCGCCTTGCCTCACAGCTGGGGTCGGGCCTGGTGGGCGTGACCTATGTTCTGGACGAACCTTCCATCGGCCTGCACCCGCGCGATAACGAGCGCTTGCTGGGCACGTTGCGGTCCCTGCAAGAGCGGGGCAACACCGTGCTGGTGGTGGAGCACGACGAGGCCACCATCTGCGCGGCGGATACGGTCATTGAGCTGGGGCCCGGCTCCGGCTCGCAGGGCGGCGAAATCATGTTTCAGGGCCGGGTGGACGACCTGCTTTCCAAGGCCAACACGCTCACGGCCCGGTATCTGCGCGGGGACGACGTCATCGCCCTGCCGGACGAGCGCCGCGAGGGGCAGGGCACGCTGGCGCTGCACGGCATCACCACCAACAACCTGCAAAACATCGATTGCCGCATCCCCCTTGGGGTGCTCACCTGCGTTACCGGCGTTTCCGGCTCCGGCAAAAGTTCGCTGGTGGTCGATACGCTCTACAAGCATCTGGCCCTGAACCTGGGCCTGCGCGTGGACCAGCCCGGAACCATCGCGGGCCTGAGCTATGAGGACGGGGCCGCGCCCATAGAACGCATTGTGGCCATAGACCAGACGCCCATTGGCCGCACGCCGCGTTCCAACCCGGCCACCTACACAAAGATTTTTGACGAGATCCGCAATATCTTTTCCATGACGCAGGATGCCCGCAAGCGCGGCTACAAGCCGGGGCGTTTCAGCTTTAACGTGCGCGGCGGCCGCTGCGAGGCCTGCGGCGGCGATGGGCAGATTCGCGTTGAAATGCATTTTCTGCCCGATGTTTACGTTACCTGCGACGTGTGCAAGGGCAAGCGCTATAACCACGAAACCCTTGAGGTGCGCTATAAAGGGCTGAACATCGCCGAGGTGCTGGACCTCACCGTGCATCAGGCGCGGCAACTTTTTGAAAGCTATCCCTCGCTGGAGCGTCGTCTGGCCGTGCTGGAGGAAGTGGGGCTGGAATATCTGCGCCTGGGGCAGCCCGCCACCACGCTTTCGGGCGGCGAGGCGCAGCGCATCAAGATTTCACGCGAGCTGGGCAAACGTTCGCTGCCCGGCACCATGTACATTCTGGACGAGCCCACCACGGGCCTGCATATGCACGAGGTGGGCAAGCTCATCAAGGTGCTGCACGCCCTTGTGGACCGTGGGGCCAGCGTTGTGGTCATTGAACACAACACGGACATGATTCTGGCCTCGGACCATGTGCTGGATATGGGGCCTGGCGGCGGAGAAAACGGCGGGCGCATCGTTTCGGCCGGAACGCCGGAGGCCATCGTGGCCGATCCCAATTCTGTGACCGGGCGGTTTCTCATGCAGGAGCGGCGCGACAGGCTTAAGCGGCGGCGCGACTAGCGCGTAAAGCTGGGGTGTTGCCCGGCAGCCGCGCTTGGTTGCCTGATTTGGGGGCGCGTCCGATTTTTTCGGGCGCGCTTTTTTCTTTGCCTTTCGGTCAAAAAAGAGGGCTGGAGGATTCGGCCCGTTTTTTTTGTTGACATGGAAACAATAATGCCAGATTGTTTCCGCGTAAACAAAATGGAGCAAACATGGACCAGCCGCACAAAATCGTAGCCGAGCTCATCAAACTTGCCGAGCATGCCGATGCCTTCAAGCACGGCAGGGAAGAGTTTTTTGAGGATTTGAATCTGACAGAGGTTCACTGCATCCATTGGATCGGAACCCTGGACCACGCCAACGTGACCAAGGTTTCCAACGAAATGGGCATGACGCGCGGGGCCATAAGCAAAATCTGTAAAAAGCTGCTGCAAAAAAAGCTTATTGAAAGCTATCAAGAACCTGAAAACAACAAAAATGTCTATTTCAGAATTGCGGCAGGCGGCAAAAAAATATTTGCAGCTCACAAAGTTATGCACGAGCGCAAATTTGGAGAAAAAATCGGCATCGTCAACAACTATGATGCGGACGAGCAGGCCATAATTCTACGGTTTCTTATGGATGTTACTTCGTTTGTCGAGGCAAGCCTAAAAAATGTCTATGCGAATTCCTGCGATGGAAAGCAGGCGTGAAGAGGTTTGACATGAGCGCAACCGCCACCAGAAAAGATGTTGTCTATTCCATCTCGTTCGCGCATATGCTCAACGACTGGTACATGAACATTATTCCCATTCTCACGCCTTTTCTCATTGCCGCCGGTTTCGGCATAGGCGAAGTTTCGTTCGCCATTTCGGCGTTTACCGTCACCTCGTCGTTATCCCAGCCGCTCATCGGCTATCTTGTGGACAGGAAAAACCAGAGCTGGATGATCTATGTGGGCACCGCCTGGCTGGCTGTGCTGCTGAGCTGCATTGGCCTGACGCACAGCGCCGCCATGCTGATTGGGCTTGCGGCCCTTGCGGGCATTGGCGCGGCGGCCTTTCACCCGCAGGCCTCGGCCATGGTCAGCGCGGCCGGAGGGCAGAAAAAAGGGCTGTATCAGGCCGTGTTTGGCGCGTCGGGCAATCTGGGCTGGGCGCTTACCCCCTTGTTTGTGATTCCCCTTGTGGAGCGCTACGGCCTGTCGGTAACGCCGTATTTTGTGCTTCCGGGGCTTATCGTCACGGTGTTGCTGGCCTTTAAGGCGCAAAAAACGCCGCAGCGCCCGCAGGCGCAGGCCGTGCCCCTGTTCGCGGCCTTGCGCCCGGCCTGGAAGGAGCTTGGCAAACTGGTGCTGATCATCGCCATACGAACCCTGACCTATTCCGGCCTGGTGGCTTTTTTGCCCCTGTATTTGCAGCAACAGGGCGTGAGCCTGGCCGCCAGCGCGCACCTGCTGTTCATTCTGTTGTGCGCCGGAGCGGTCGGGGGCATCGCGGGCGGGTATCTTTCAGACCGGTTCGGCAAAAATATCGTCATCTTTTTTTCTCTGGCGCTGTCGCCCCTGTTTTTTTACCTGTTCCTGCATGTGGGCGCGGGTTTGCGGCCCGTGGTTTTTGCCCTGGCGGGGGCCACGCTGCTTTCATCCTTTTCGCCCATCGTTGTGCTGGCGCAGGAACTGCTTTACCGCCAGGCAGCCATGGCGTCGGGATTTTCGCTGGGCTTCGGCATTGGCATCGGCGGGCTGGGGGTTGGCCTTGTGGGGCTGCTCATCCAGCAGGCTGGGCTTGCTTTTGCCATCAACATGCTGATCTGCCTGCCTTTTGCCGCTGCTGCGGTCGCCCTTACGCTGAAAGGCCGCAACACTGCCGAACCGGTGGTGGTTGCGCCGTAGAACAGCCCTCACCGGACTGAAAAAGCAACAAGAGGCATGCGGCGGCGCCAAAAAATTTTGGTCCGTTGCATGCCTCTCGTCAGTTAAGGGCAATGCCTGATACGGCAGCCGCGCTTTCCGTTTCGTCCTGTGCCGCAGGGGGGCGCTGCGCGCCACGTTTCGCGCTATTTCTTCGGCGCGAATTTCAGCCGCTTGCTTTCAAGCCGTTGGGCTTCCTTTTCCGCGCTGGAGCAACCGCAGTTGCACGAGCCATTGTGCGCGTCGCCGCAGCCGCTGTCGCAGCAGCCGCATTTGCCCCTGGTGACGCCAAGATAAATGCGACGGGCAAAATAGCAGGCGGCAGCCGCAATGCAGACAATGACGATAATCAGTTGCGTGTCCATGTGTTCACCTCGTGCTCCCTGTGCCGGCTAAACGCCGGGTTCATCGGGAGTGGCACTATGCTGCCCCTATAGAAAATGAATGTCAACTTCATTATGCGCGGCATAAAAAACAAACGTCGAAAAACGCCGCTGGGCAAAGCTGTTGGCAGGGCAAGGGGGAGCCTCTGGCATGCCGCGCGAGGCGGCATCAGTCGTTCTTTTGCGCGGCCTTATCGCGGCAGTCTTTGCAGATGCCGTAAAGGTTGTGTACATGCCCGCGCAGCTTAAAGCCAAACTGTTCCGCCAGCTCGCGCTGCAGCTTTTCGATGCGTGGGTCGCATATTTCCACAATCTTGCCGCAGTCCAGGCAGACGAGGTGGTCGTGGTGGCTGTCCGGCTTGGCGATTTCATACCGGGTGATGCCGTCGCTGAAATGGATTTCCATGGCCAGCCCCGCGTCGCAGAGCAGCTTGAGCGTGCGGTACACGGTGGTTTGGCCGATGCCGGAATCGCGTTTGATGACGTGCTGGTAGAATTCTTCAAGGGAATGGTGGCCAGGCAGTTCAAAAAAAGCCTCGGCTATGATGCGCCGCTGCGACGTGGTGTTCAGCCCCTTGCGGTTCATGAAATCCAGAAATTCCGCTAGGCCGGCGCTGCTTTGCTGTGCCGTCATGAATTGCCTACCCCCGGTAAGACAAGTGTGCTTTTTCAATATGGCAGGCGGTATGGAGGCCTCCAAAACCGCCGCCGTGTATTCTACCTTTTTACCCAAAAAACGGCAAAACGCAATGCGGAGCCGGGGGGTTATGCTTTTCGTATTTTAACTTTGTGAAATTTATTGCATTTGCGGCGCCTTGAGCAGTAAACAAAACTTTTTGGGACGGCGGGCAAATATCGTTGACAAACTAATTAGGACTGAATACTGTTTTCACACGCGATAACTTCAACCTCCGCCGAAGCGAACGCTTCGCCATAAGGATACAGTCATGGGAAATCTCATCAATAAGACGGTTGAGCCTTTCAGCGTGCAGGCTTTTCACGCGGGTGCGCTGAAGACAGTTTCCGAAGCGGATCTCAAGGGCCATTGGTCCGTCTTCTTCTTTTATCCCGCCGACTTCACTTTTGTGTGCCCCACCGAGCTTGAAGACCTTGCCGAAAACTACGAGCAGTTCCAGAAGCTCAACTGCGAAATATACTCTGTTTCCACCGACAGCGCCTTTGTCCACAAGGCCTGGGCTGACGCCTCGCCGAGCATCGGCAAGATCCGCTACCCCATGCTTTCAGATTGCGCGGGCACGCTGAGCAACGCCTTCGGCGTTATGATCGAAGGCGCTGGACAGGCTCTGCGCGGCAGTTTTTTGGTCAACCCCGAAGGCGTCATCAAGGCCTATGAAATTCACGATACGGCCATTGGCCGTAATGTTGAAGAGTTGTTGCGCAAGCTGGAAGCCGCTCAGTTCGTGGCCGAGCATGGCGACCAGGTTTGCCCCGCGCGCTGGAAGCCCGGCAGCGCCACCCTGAAGCCCGGCCTTGATCTGGTGGGTAAGCTGTAAACCGCGCTCCTTCCTCGCGGCCCCGCAAACACGACAGATTCCTCCAATGCCCTCCTCAGGCAGTCCCGCAAAAAGGGGGCCAACGCGCAAGC
>Ga0183101_1000052_pt18 | contig 22328 bp, 17 predicted proteins | sample Biomet3_FD_127790 | JGI IMG/M metagenome (GOLD analysis project Ga0183101, IMG submission 127790) | Microbial communities from bioreactor (seeded with sewage sludge) at LBNL, California, USA - Biofuel metagenome 3 | ecosystem: Engineered > Bioreactor > Anaerobic > Unclassified ...
CGGTTATCCCGCTATTCGCTTCCGCCTAATCCCGGCCGCCGGAGAATTGTCGCGGAGGGACGGGTATGAAAGGCCTGAGTCCGAGATACGCCGGGGGGATCGTCAAGGAGGCCATGAAAAGGCGCCCTTTCGACCGGGCGGGCCGCCGCGAGGCCCGGCTGCGCGAAACAATACGTGAACAAGCTCAAGAGAAGGCGCGCCGCCGAAGGCCCCTCGGCATCCGCCCGCGGCAACGCCGGGAAGAACGGGAGATGGAGGGAGCCGCCGAAGACCGGGGCAGCGACCGCCGCCCTCCATCCAGGCAAATACCCGGGGCTCAATTCCAGGCATTTCCACGAGAAGCTCGCGGAGGATGAGGGGATCGCCGTGTCCTACAAGGCGATGCACCGGATCCTCACCTCCACCGGGATATCCTCGCCGAAAAGGCAGAGGAAGGCCAAGAAGGAGAACGCCCACCCCACGAGGCCGAGAAGGAAGGGCTTCGGCGAGCCCGTCCAGATCGACGCCAGCCTCCATCCCTGGTTCGGATCGGGCTTGCCGAAAGCCACGCCCCGCGGTGGGATAGACGACGCGGCGGCACCGTCATGGGGCTCCGCTTCGACGACGGGGAAACGCTCGCCGGGCATTGCGGGACGCTGGGGCAGATCCTGGGGAAATACGGCATCCCGGAGGCCTTCTGCGCCGACCGCCGGACGATCTTCGAATACAGGAAGCCGCCCGGGAGGGACAAAACCCCCGACCGGGACGCCCGCGCCCGGTTCGCCAGATGCCGCCGGCGGCTCGGGATCTCGATCATCGCCACGTCGGCCTCGCGGGCGAAGGGAAGGATAGGAAGGCTTTGGGGGACCCTTCAGTCGAGGCTTGTCCCCGAGCTGGCGATCCGGGGCATGAAGACCATCGCCGCCGCCAACGCGCACCTCCCCGAATTCACGGCCGATTCCAGCCGCAGGTCCGCCGCGGAGCCGGACATGGAGACCTCGCTCTTCGCCCCCGCCCCGTCGCCGAAGGAGATCGGTTTCTACCTTTCCGTCCGATACGAAAGAAGGCTCGACAGCGGCTGTTCCTTCGCGATGTTCGGGAAGAGGCTGCGGATGTGCGACGGGAACGGAAGGACCCTGAAGGCGATCCCGGGGCCCGAGATCGACGTCTGCGTGACGCCGTCCGGGCAGATCATGGCCGTCTATGACGGAACGATCGCCGAGGTGAAGGACGCGACGCTCGAACCCAAGGAGGCAAAGCCGAAAAAGCCTGGGCGACCGAAATGGAGACCGGGGCCCAATCATCCTTGGAGGAGGTTCGTCGTCAATTACAAGAAGGGTGGAAACTAATTACGGAATAACGACAACTTAGCCATTTATTCCGGGCTTTAAAAATGCCTTCCGGAATTATCTCTGCCACAATTCTGCCACAATCCAAAGAAAAAACCTCGATTTTATCGAGGCTTTGTTCAGTTGGTCGGAACGGTGGGATTCGAACCCATGACCCCTACCACCCCAAGGTAGTGCACTACCAAGCTGTGCTACGTCCCGGCGAGAGATATTATACTCAAGTCTTCACTCTTTGCTACCTTAAAGTTGCCGGTCTTCTTTGTGGCGGGCCTTAGTCTACTTCGCTATAATTGCTTCGCAATGGAAAACGAGAAGAATTCAAAGAACTGGATTTTGGTCAAAGGGGCGCGCGAGAACAACCTCAAGAATATCGATGTGGAAGTCCCGAAAGGCTCCCTCACCGTCTTCACGGGTCTTTCGGGCTCCGGCAAGACCACTTTGGCGTTCGACACCATCTATAACGAAGGCCAACGCCGCTACGTGGAAAGCTTATCCTCCTATGCTCGGCAATTCTTAGGCTCCGTCGATAAGCCCGACGTCGATTCGATCGAAGGCTTAAGCCCCGCGATTTCCATCGATCAGAAATCCACGAGCCATAACCCCCGGTCCACGGTTGGAACCGTCACAGAAATCTACGATTATTTGCGCTTACTTTATGGCCGCATCGGCGTGCCTTATTGCCCGAATGGCCACGGTCCCATCACCGCCTATAGCCCAGTCGCGATGGTCAATGCCATCCTCCAATATGAAGCCGGCAGCAAAGTCCAAATCCTTTCGCCGGTCGTCCGCCACGAAAAAGGCAGTCAAAAAGATACCCTCGATAAGATCAAGAAACAGGGCTTTGCCCGTCTACGGATCGATGGCGAGATCAAACTCATCGAAAAGGTGGGGGACCTCGACAAGAACAAACGCCACGATATCGACATCGTGGTCGATCGCCTCGTCATTAAGGAAGGTTTACGGAGCCGGGTCAACGATGACGTCGAACTCGCTCTCGATTGGAGCCATGGCTTTCTCATTATCCTTAGCGATAAAGGCGAACGCCTTCTTTCCCAGCACCATAGTTGCCCCCAATGCGGCTTCTCGGTGCCGAATATCGAGCCACGCCTCTTCTCTTTTAACGCCCCACAAGGCTATTGCCCCGACTGCAAAGGCTTGGGCATCAAGCGCGAAGTCGCCGAAGACTTGCTCGTCCCCGATCCGGAGAAGAGCATCAATCAAGGCTGCCTTCGTTATTTTGCCCATATCATTCATACCTCGAACATCGAATGGAAAGAATTCGCTTATCTCTGTGACGAATACAAGATCGCGATGGATACCCCTTGGAAAGACATGATCCCCGAGGATAAGCACATTGTCTTATTCGGCTCCGACCGCATCATGGATTACTATCTGACCTCCTCAAGCGGCAACAAGATGCACCGCGTCGGCTATATCGAAGGCGTGAAGACGCGGATTGAGCGGCTCTACCGCGAGACGGGATCGGAATGGATGTCCGCTTACTACGAAAGCTTTATGCGCGACTCGATCTGCACGACCTGCCACGGGGCTCGTCTATCCCCCGAAGCTTTGAGCGTCAAAGTCAATAGTCTCAACATCTACGAAGCCTGCTGCCTCTCGTTAGATAAACTGCTGGCTTGGGTCGATGAAACCAGCCAGCATCTCAACGATACCGAGCACCAAATCGGCGATATGGTCCTCAAAGAGATTCATAACCGCGTCTCTTTCTTGGTCAATGTCGGCCTCGATTACCTGACCTTGTCTCGCTACGCGATGACCTTATCGGGCGGAGAAGCTCAGCGCATCCGCCTCGCCACCCAAATCGGTTCGCGTTTATCCGGGGTGCTTTATGTCCTCGATGAACCCTCGATTGGACTCCATCAACGCGATAACGACAAACTGATCTCCACCTTAAAAGAAATGCGCGATCTCGGCAATACTCTGATCGTGGTCGAACACGATGAAGAGACGATGCGCCAAGCCGATTACCTCGTGGACATTGGCCCCGGGGCAGGCATCCATGGCGGCGAAGTGGTGGCCGAAGGTTCCTTAGCGGATATCTGCGCTTGCCCCCGCTCCATCACCGGCGATTATCTTTCGGGCCGTAAATACATCCCCGTCCCCGCTAAACGGAGAAAAGGGAATGGCAAGTTCCTCGAAATCAAAGGGGCCCGTTGCCATAACTTGCAGAATGTCGACGTGAAATTCCCCTTAGGCAAGCTGATCCTCGTGACCGGCGTATCCGGATCGGGCAAAAGCTCGCTCATCAATGAAACTCTGGTCAAAGCCATTGATCATGAACTCAATGGCACCAAGAACGATCCTGGCGAATATAAGGAGATTCTTGGGCTCAAAAACATCGACAAAATCATCAACATCACTCAGGAACCAATCGGTCGGACGCCGCGGAGCAATCCAGCGACCTATACCGGCGTTTTCGATGATATCCGCGCCTTATTTGCCGAAACCGATGAAGCCCGGGCTCGCGGCTACGATAAAGGTCGCTTCAGTTTCAACGTCCCGGGAGGACGCTGCGAAAAATGCCAAGGCGCCGGCGTCACCCGCATCCCGATGTCCTTCTTGCCCGACGTCTATGTCAAATGCGACGAATGCGAAGGCAAACGCTACAACGACGAGACGTTGCTTTGCACCTACAAAGGCAAGAACATCCATGATGTTTTGGATCTCAGGATTGAGGAAGCGATTCCCTTCTTCGAGAACCGGCCCGAGATCCTTCGTAAGATCAAAACTTTGGACGATGTTGGCTTAGGCTATATCAAATTGGGGCAACCCGCGACCGAGTTATCAGGCGGAGAAGCCCAACGGGTTAAGCTAGCGACCGAGCTGCAGCGCCGGGCGACGGGCAAGACCCTCTACGTCCTCGATGAACCGACGACCGGTTTGCATAGCGATGATGTGAAGCGCCTCATTAAAGTCCTGCAATCCATCGTCGACCATGGCGACACCGTCATCGTGATCGAACACAACCTCGACGTCATCAAAGTTGCCGACTGGATCATCGATTTAGGGCCCTTAGGCGGCTACCGGGGCGGTCAGATTTTAGCACTCGGCACTCCCGAACAAGTCGCGGAGGTTCCCTCCTCTTACACTGGGCAATATCTCAAAAAGATATTGGAAGATGCCCATAAGAAGGGTCAAATAGAGTAATATTGGCGTATGGCAATGGCAATCGTATTCGTGATTCTTGGGGCAATCGCCCTCGCCGGTGGGTTATTTTTCCTCATCAAAACGCTGCGCACCTTCATTAAAGACACCCATCATAATGAGCTTGATAAAGCCCAACGTCGCCTCCTGATTTTGACTTTCTTCGCCATCGCCCTCGCCGGCGGATTCCTCCAGGCCAGCATCAATCTGTTCTGCTCCTGGTCGATGAGCAACCTTGAGGCGATCTTCTCGGTCGCGGGGGCGGCCTTATTCTTCCTCAGCAATGCCTCCCTTTGGTCTTCTTTTTATCTCCATTATTGGAAACCGCAGGCCGAAGAACGCCAAGCCAAATGGTTCCGCAATCTGATGTTCGCTTCGATCCCGCTCGTCCTCATTTTCTTCTTGTTATTGGGCGAAGGGGTCGCTAATCATCTCACCTACCCCTTGGTTTCAGGTTTCGTCATCTCGGGACAAGGCTGGACTTGGGTGAACTTCCATAACTGGCAAAGCGTTCAAAGCAGTACCCATGGCCTGCATATCGCCTTCTATGGCATCATCATGGTCTTCTCGGCGGTGGTGGTTTACTGGGTCTGCGATCACGAGTTCTACAAAGAATTTCATAAACATGGCATTTTGGACGCGGCTTTGCTCATTTGCTTCCCCGCCGGTATCATCGGCGGCCGCATTGGCTACGTCATCGGCAATTGGAATGGCGATGGCGCAGGCGGACCAAACTTCTCCTCGGATTGGGCAAATGGCCGCTGGTATACGATCTTTCAGATTTGGAACGGTGGCTTAACGATTTTAGGTGGGGCTTTAGGTGGCATTATCGCCGGTGCCATCTTCTTCATGCGGCACCGCAAATACGTCAACGTTCGCTGGGCCGCCGATATCATCGTTCCGGCGATTCTCATCGCCCAGGCGATTGGCCGTTGGGGCAACTTCTTTAACCACGAAGTCTACGGTGGCGTCACTTCGATGTCCGACTGGTCTTTCTTACCCACCTGGCTAAGACTCCAGATGGGCGTCGTCAACAAGAGTGGCGTTTTATCGACAACCGATATGCAAGTCCCGCTCTTTTTGATTGAATCGATCATCAACCTCATCGGCTATTTCGTCCTCAAATACGCGATTGGAAAGCCCCTCAGGAAATACTTGGCCAAAGGCGATTTGGCCGCCGGATATCTCATTTGGTATGGCATCACCCGCCTCATCATGGAACCGATGCGCGATCCGACCTTCAAAATGGGCTCGAATGGAAAATGGTCGATCATCTGGTCGATCGTTTACATCGGCTTAGGCGTCTTGCTTGTCATTTTCTTCCACGTCCTCGATTACATTCTCGCGAAGAAAAAGCGCACCAAAGAAGAGAGCCAACTCGATGTGGTCCCTCCCATCGTGATTGCCACCCCTGAAGCCTCGAAAGAAGCCCCAAAAGAAGTTACTCCAGAGCAACCCACCTCGAATGTGGGCGAAGATAAACCCATTCCCACCAAGGACAAATAACGATGCGATTTTCGCTCGTGATCTTCGACATGGACGGCACCTTGGTCGACACTGACCTGATGATCGTCCTTTCCTATGTCGATATGTATCGGAAATTTCGGCCAGGCTATAAAGTGAGCGTGACGAAATTACTCTCCTTTTCCGGCCCGCCGCTTGCCAGCGTCCTCCCGGTGGAGTTCCCCGATGTGCCTTATGCCGAAGCTTTAGCCTATTTCCGCAAAGTCTGCCGCCACTATTATGACGAGACCGTGTATGCGTATCCCGGGGTGAAAGAGGTTTTGATTGAGCTCAAGAAACGGGGGATTAAGACCGCGGTCGTGACCTCTAAACTGCGCGAAGAAAGTCTCTATACGCTCAAAATCACCGGCCTTGAAGGCTTGTTTGATTTGGTGATTGCAAGCGATGACGTCACCAGCTCTAAGCCGAACCCTGAGGGCGTTTTTAAGGCGATGAGCGACTTGGGGGTCGATAATAAGAACGCGGTCCTCTATATCGGGGATACCCGTTACGACGACGAGACAGCCAACAATGCGGGCATTCCTTGCATGTTGGTGACCTGGACTCCCCGTCCCTTCCCTGCGGAATGCAAACCCCGATATCGCTTGGATTCGTGGAAAGATTTCTTTGAGGTGGTTGAAAATGGCTGAACGTTATGACGTGATCGTGATTGGGGCGGGTATCGCTGGCCTCACCGCCGGCATTTACTTAAAGCGGAGCGCCCTCAAGTCCTTATTGCTCGAAAAGAGCGCACCCGGGGGGCGGCTTTTGAACATCCATGCGATCGATAACTATCCTAGCGAACCCCTGATCGCGGGGCCCGATCTCGCCGCCAAAATCTTAGGGCACGCCACCGAACTCGGCGTTGCGATCGATTATGGCAACGTCCAAAGCGTGGTGAAGCAAGCTGATCATTTCCTCGTTGTTTCGGATATGGCGAGTTATGAGACCAGCGCCGTGATCGTCGCGACCGGAACGACCACCAAAACCTTCGGGGTTCCTGGCGAAAAAGAATTCAATGGCCGCGGCGTTTCTTATTGCGCGACCTGCGATGGCCATTTCTTTAAAGGAAAAGATGTGATGGTGGTGGGCTACAAAGACCGGGCGGTCGAAGAAGCCATCTATTTGTCCTCGCTCGTTCGGCATCTCTATTTCGTATTGCCCCAGCCTTTGGAGACGACCGAAGTCCATGAAGCGACCTTAAAATCCTTAGATAATGTCGAACTCCTCCCTGGGGCCACCTTAAAGAGCATCGCGGGCGATAAACTCGTGACCAGTGCCCAAGTCCAACGCGCGGATGGCTCGCAAAAAGACTACGCGATCGCTGGTATTTTCCCCTTGGCCGGAGAAAAAAGCTCGAGCGATTTCTTAGCTGGCCTTAATCCGAAGAACCGCAACGGCTTCCTTAACGCTGATAACGATCTCATGACCTCGGTTCCCGGAGTCTTTGCGTGCGGCGACATCCTCGATAAGAAACTTCGCCAACTCGTTAACGCTGCCGGCGAAGGGGCCTTAGCGGCCACTTCGGCGATCAGTTACGTCCATAGCCTGAGCAAAGGACTACCCCATTAAGGGGAAGCCGCTTATGATTAAATTATCCTTTTTAGGGGGCAATCTTGCCATGAAAGCTGCTAAGTATTCATTATTTGGACTCGCCGGCGCGACCTTTATTACGGCGGTGACGCTTTTCTTCATCTACACCATCCATGGTCCGATGAACGTGGGCGAAGGCGGCGAAGTCGTTGGTTGGATCTTGGCGGGATTATTAGCCTGCATGATGGTGATCTTCATCATCCGTACCATCTTCATGGCCAAAGGAACTAAGCCGGCGACCAAAGCCAAATTGCTGCCGGTCTATCAGGTCTTGAATCAACTGCATATGCCGATCGGCACCGTCACGGTTGCCTTAATGTATCTCCATTTCGCCTTCGTTTTCGATGTCCATGATCCCAGTTACATTCATTTCATCACCGGTTACATCATGGCGGGTTTGATGGCGACTCTGGTCGCGATGGGCTTTGTCGCCTTCTTCAACAAAACCAAGAATCGGAAAGTCCTCGTCCTTGTCCACCAGCTTGTGGTGGTGTGCTTGCTCGCGACCTTCATCGTTCACTTGATTCTCAAATAAGCCGATAACATGGGCTTAAAGAGGCTTCGGCCTCTTTTCTTTTTGACTAAGATACACCGATTGCCGTTGCGGTAGGCTATAATAATTTTGCTATGAGTAAATTTGTAATTCTGACCGGCGTCTCCGGCGCTGGAAAATCGACGATCTCCCACGCCTTCGAGGAACGCAATTTCCAAATTGTGGAAAACATCCCCTATGAGGTTTTCCCCAGTTTTTTGAAGACGATCGACCAGAACCTCCTCAAGTTTGAGCGGGTCGAATGCGTCGTCCGACTCGACGATGCCGAAAAGATCATTCCCTTAGCCCGCCAGGATCCCAACCTCGAAACCCAGGTGATCGTTCTCGATTGCTCGGTGCCGGAGCTCCGCTCCCGTTACCGCCTATCGCGCCACATTCATCCTCTAGAAGCTAGCGGCCTCACTTTGGAGCAGGCGATCGCCCACGATAAAGCGACGATGGCTTCGGTTCGACCTTTAGCCGACCTCTATATCGATACGACGGGTTTGCAATCGACCGATCTCCGCAAGACCGTCTTCTGCTCCCTCGATAGCGGCAAAGATACGAAAATGGCGGTCATCTTTGCTTCCTTTGGGTACAAATATGGCATTCCTCAGGATGCCGAAATCGTTCTGGATACCCGCATCGTCCCCAATCCTTTCTGGGTCAAGGGACTCAGCAATTTGACCGGCCTTGATAAGCCCGTCATCGATTTCCTCAACGCCCAGCCCGAATGCCCGATCCTCTTCCAACATATGTGCGACTATTTGGATTACTATCTGCCGCGCCTAGAAAAAGAAGGCCGTTCCTTCGTCTTCGTCGATATCGGCTGCAGCGGTGGTCAGCATCGCTCCGTCTATTTTGCCGAACGGCTTTATCAACGCTATAAAACCCAATATTTCTGCACGATCTCCCACCGCGAACTTCCCCGTTACGTCAAAACGAAAAAATAACCAGCGCCTATGGAACCTGCCACCGTCTCTTTCGCGGTCGAAGCCAAAGAAGAAATCGCCCGCCAAGACTGGGGCGATGAATTAAAACGCAGCCTTCTTTCTTCTTATATTAAGATCAATGGGCATTTGCGGCGGAGCGAAGGCAAAGACTCGCTGGAACTCTCCAGCGAAAACGCCCAGATCGCCAAAGCTCTTTATTCCTTTATCCATGAACTCTATGGCTTGCCCCTGCGTTTTGCCTATACCCGCGGCATCGGCTTCCATAAACGGGTCAAATATCATGTGATCGTCGATGACCCCGATGACATTTTGGGCGATCTCGAAGTCGACTTTTTGGAAGGCAAAATCCCGCATAACGCAGTTGCTAATGATGACCTCATCGCCGCCTACTTGGCCGGAGGCTTCCTCGCGGCCGGCTCCGTCAACGATCCCAAAAGTTCCAATTATCATCTTGAAGTCGCCCTCTCGGATGAAAACTACGCCAAATGGTTCAGCCATATCCTTAACCGCGTCACCTCCCATCAATTCACCTCGAAAGTGGCCAAACGCCGCCGCCAATACATCGTCTATTTGAAGCGGAGCGACCAAATCAGCGATTTCTTGGTCCTCGTCGGAGCCCCCGATGCTTGCCTCAAGTTCGAAAACGTTCGGGTTGACCGCGATTTCGCCAATATCGGTAACCGGCTGCAAAACCTCGATTCGGCCAACTTTGGGAAAACCATGGCCGCCGCCAAACGCCAAAAAGAAGAAATCGAATATTTCGTGGGGACGATCGGCTGGGACCGCATCGATAACCCCAAGCTCAAAGCCTTGATGAAACTTCGGCTTGCCCATGAAGACGCCACCCTCGATGAGCTCTCGGAAATGCTTAGCGATGAATTGGCCTGCAGCGTCTCGAAGAGCAACATCAATCATCTCTTCCGCGGCCTCCACCAGGAGTATCTCAAAAACCATCATGGCCAATGATTCTTTAACAATCTACGGGCAACTTGGCAAACGAATTGCCTATCTCCGCAAGGAGAAAAAGCTCTCGCAACTCGAGCTTTCTTTTGCCTCCCATATCTCCAAAAACTATCTTTCGGATCTCGAGAATGGACGGCGCAATCCTTCCCTGGCTATCCTTAACCGCCTCGCTAAGGCCCTCGGGATTCCCCTCGAAGAACTTTTCCGCGGAGTGGTGGAGCTCGACCAGCTTCTCTAAGAAAGTAATGCGAACTCCTTTTAACTACGTTAACGAGTCGCTATAATAACCATGCAGTTTAATAAGGAGGACTCAAAAAACAATGTCCATCAAACTTGCAATCAACGGATTCGGACGCATTGGCCGTCTTGCTTTCCGCCGCGCCTACGAAGTGGGCGGATTCGAAGTTGTCGCGATCAACGACCTCGTCGATGCGGCCACCTTAGCCTACCTTCTCAAGTACGATACCACCCATCGTGGCTGGCAACAGAATGAGATCAGCTCCATCGTCAAGAAAGACGAAGCGGGCAATTTCATCGAGAACTTCCTCGTCTACAAAGGCAAGAAGATCCCGGTTCTTGGCAAGAAGGATCCTCACGATTTAAAGTGGGGCGAATACAAGGTTGACATCGTTTTGGAATGCACCGGCCGTTTAAAGACCAAAGCCGATGGCCAAGTCCATCTTGATAATGGCGCCAAAGGCGTCATCATCTCGGCTCCGTCCTCGGATAAGGACATCCCGACTTTCGTCTATGGTGTTAACACCAACAAGCTCGTCGCCGATATGAAGATCATCTCTGGCGGTTCTTGCACCACCAACTGCTTAGCCCCGGTTATGCACGTTCTCTTCAACAAGTACGGCGTTAAGGGCGGCTTTATGACCACCGTTCACGCTTACACCAACGACCAGACCACCCTCGACCTCGCCAAAGGCGACTTCCGCCGTGGCCGCGCTGCCGCTGCTAACATTGTCCCGACGACCACTGGTGCCGCTAAGGCCATCAACCTCGTCATCCCTGAACTCAAGGGCAAACTCATGGGCGGAGCCATTCGTGTTCCGGTCATTGATGGTTCGCTCGTCGACCTCTCGCTCGTTCTCGAGAAACCGGTCGCCGATGCCGCCGAAATCAATGGCGTCATGAAGGAAGCCGCTGCCGGTGAACTTAAAGAAGTCCTTGGCTACACCGAAGACCAGATCGTCAGCTCCGATATCCTTGGCCGCAGCGAAGGCTCGATCTTCGATGCCACCCAAACCGTCGTCTTCACCGATACGACTGGCATGCAGCATGTCAAAGTCGTTTCTTGGTACGACAACGAATACAGCTTCACCTGCCAATACATCCGCCTTGCGGGTGTCTATGGCAAGGTCCTCGGCTGCAAGTAAGCTTAATCCTTTGTCAAGCTTAAGGACGCTCCCTCATCGGGGCGTCCTTTCTTTCGTTTATAGGACCTTCCGCCAAATCAGTATCTTATTGGTACTCACCCTTATAGGGTGATAAGATAAAACCAAACAAGGAGAACATAGAACCTATGTTAACTGTCGAAGATCTCAAAGACCTCAAAGGCAAGAAGGTCTACGTCCGTGTCGATTTCAACGTCCCGCAGAAAGCCGGCGTCATCCGCGATGATAACCGCATCAAGGCGGCGCTTCCGACCATCAAGTACTTGGTCGAGCATGGCGCTCGCGTCGTTTTAATGTCGCACTTAGGCAAGGTCGATTGGAAGAAAGGCACCCCCGAAGTCATTGAGCAGGAAAAGAAAGACAACGATATGGCCCCGGTGGCCAAGCGTCTTGGCGAGCTGCTCGCCCCGACGATGGTCTCGTTCTGCCCGGTCACCCGTGGCAAGGATTTAGCCTATTTCGTCAATTCGCTCAAAGATGGCGAAGTTTTGCTCGTTCAGAATACCCGTTATGAAAAGGGCGAAGAGAAGAATGATCCGGAGCTTGCCAAAGAGTGGGCTTCGCTCGTCGATGTCTTCGTCATGGATGCGTTCGGCTCGGCTCACCGCGCCCACGCTTCGACCGTCGGAGTTCCTTCGATCCTCAAGGCCGAAGGCAAACCGGTCGCCGAAGGCTACCTCATGATCAAAGAAGTCGATAACCTCACCCGCTGCGTCGAAGTGAAGAAAGAAGATCGCCCCTATATCGCGATCCTCGGCGGCCTCAAGGTTTCCGACAAGATCAAGGTCATCGATACCTTATTAAAGAAGTGCGACAAGATTTTGATCGGCGGCGCCATGGCTTATACCTTCAAGAAGGCTCTCGGCCACGAAGTCGGCAATTCGCCGGTCGAAGATGACCAGTTAGCCTACGCCAAGAAGTGCTTTGAAGAAGCCAAGGGCAAGATCGTCCTCCCCGTCGATTCGGTGGTCGGCGATGCCTTTGATCCGGCTGTTCGTAAAGTCGTGAAAGTCGTCGGGGAAGATGTCCCGGCGGGACTTCAGGGCTTAGACATCGGCCCGAAGACCGAAGTTCTCTTCGCTAAAGAAATCGCCAAAGCTCACATGGTCTTCTGGAATGGACCGATGGGCGTCTTTGAACAGAAAGAATTCCAGCATGGCACCATCGCGATCTGCGAAGCCATCGCTAAACTCCAGGGCAAAGCTTTCACCGTTTGCGGTGGTGGCGATTCGGCCTCGGCGGTCAAACAATTTGGCTTCAAAGATAAGTTCTCCCACGTTTCCACCGGTGGCGGCGCTTCGCTCGAGATGATCGAGAATGACGGCCACCTCCCCGGCGTCGACGTGCTCAAATAAGGCGAGGATCAATAACGACATGCGCAAAAAACTCCTTTTAGGCAACTGGAAGATGAACAAGACCCCCTCCGAGGCTAAGGCTTTCGCTTTAGCATCGAAGGCGATGGTCGACTTCGCGGTTAGCCACGATATCGACGTCGGGGTCGCCCCCACCTACGTTTGCTTAGAAACGGTCTTAGCAAACCGCAATCCCAAACTCATCGTCTCCGCTCAGAACTGCTCGCAGTTTGACCATGGCGCCTACACCGGCGAAATCAGCATTCCGATGCTCAAGGAACTCGGTGTCTCTTGGTGCATCATCGGTCACAGCGAACGCCGCGGCTACGATAACGAAACCTCCGAAAAGTGCAATGCCAAAATCAAAGCTCTTCTCGCCGCGGGTATGACCCCGGTGTACTGCTGCGGCGAATCCTTGGCCACCTATGAAAAAGGTGAGACCAAGAAGTTTGTGGCCGAGCAAATCAAGGTTGGCTTAGAGGGCTTAACCCCTGAGCAAGCCGCTAAAGTCGTGATCGCTTATGAGCCCATTTGGGCCATCGGCACCGGCAAATCCGCGACCAAAGAGACCGCGGAAGATACCATCGGCTTCATCCGGAGAAACCTCCGCGAGGCTTTTGGCAACGTGGCTATGGATATGCGAATCCTCTATGGTGGCTCGGTCAAACCCGAGAACATCCATGAGTATATGTCCGAACCCGACATCGATGGCGCCCTCGTCGGCGGAGCTTCCTTAGCTCCCGAATCCTTCCAGGGCCTCATCACGAATTTGGTGAAGTAACATGGATGAGACGTTTGAGAGCGAACGCGAAGGTAAGCGCGAGCAATCGCGCTTATTGGGTCGGGTCTTTGGCTACATGGCGCTTGGCCTTGGGGTCACCGCCATCGTTTCCTTGATCGTCAGCCTTATCTTTGCGGGCTGGATCAGCAAGGATCCGAATAATCCCGCGATCGGCAATGTCTATCTCGGCTTAGTGATCGGATCAGGCATCGCCTTACTCATCGATACCTTGGTCATGCACTTTGTGATGCTACGGGGAAAACATTCCTTGTGGGTCCCTTACATCCTTTACACGGCCTTAATGGGGATCTTCTTATCCTCCTTCGTTCTCGCGGGGGTCGATTTCTGGGTCTTCGCCGAAGCCTTTGGCTTAACGGCCTTAGTCTTCCTCATCATGTTCTTCATCGGCTACTTCAGCCCGGCGAATCTCAACATTCTCGGGATGGTGGCGTTGGGACTTCTCTTTAGTTTCTTATTCATCGGCGGCTTCTTTGGACTCTTCTACCTGATCGTAGGCAATGTCGGAGCCTACTACTGGTATGAGTTCGTCGCCTCGATCGTCTTGGCCGTTTTCATCCTCATCATCGTCGCGGTCGATGGCTACAACATCAAAAAGATCAGCCAGCAAGGCGCGGTCAGCAATAACCTCGCCCTCTATATGGCTTTCTCGATGTACACCGACTTCATTTCGATCTTCATCCGCATCCTCTATCTCTTGCTCGTCCTCAAGAACAAGAATTAAGGCGTTAGCAAAAGATCAAACCCCAAGGCATTCCGTCTTGGGGTTTTCTTATGGAGTGTTTAAAATGAAGCTAGCTATGGATTTATCGATTGTCATGCCTTGCTATAACTCGGGGAAATATCTCGAGGAGGCTTTAGCGTCTTTCCTAGCGCAGAAAACCCATTATTCCCTCGAACTGATCGTGGTGGTGGATCCGAGCAACGACAACACCCACGAGGTTTTGGCCGGCATCAGCGATCCGCGGGTTCACGTGATTTATAACTCCACCCGCTTAGGTCTAGTCCCCTCGAGGAAATTAGGCATTGCGTCCGCGGAAGGCCGTTACATCGGCTTTTTGGACGCGGACGATCAACTTGAGCCCACCTTTGCCGAGACGATGCTTAACGCCGCGAACAAGTACGACGCCGATGTGGTCAACTGCTCGTTTCGGGTTATCCGCGAAGGACACCGCCATCTTCAGCCTTATTTTTTCCGCCGTCCCTTTAAGATTTTGACGTCTTACGTCGCCGAAAAGCGGTTGCTCGCCGACACCTCGATGCGCGGATTCTTGTGGAGCAAGATCTACCGGAAACGGTTATTGGGGCAACCCACGATCGAATTGCCGCTGCACCACATGTTTGAAGATATGCCGCTCAATTTCGGGTATTTTGCGAAGGCGAATCGCATCGTTTCTTTGCCCAAAGCCCTCTACCGTTACCGCAAAGCCAAAAGCCCGAGCCTCACGACTTCGAACCGCAGCGACCGCGCCCAGCAGCATCTCGATAGTTTCGCCCTCATTCGGATCTTTGCCGACCGAAGTGGCGACCCCCGCCTCGTCACGATTGTCCGTCATTCGGCTTGGCGAATAAAACTTTCCTTGCTTTATGATATCCATCTCTCTAAAAAAGCCGGCCTCAGCAAGCCTGAGGTCAAGCGGATTCGGCGCGATTTGGCACTATTAGGGAAAAAGTCGCCGCTCCCGGTGGAGGCCAAGGCCTGGTCCTATCTGCTGCTCGATTCACCCCACTAAAAACTCCGTTTCTATTCCTTAACGATTGCCTTAAAGAGCAAAAAAGATTCCTTCTTTTCTCTTTTTTTGATATGCTATGCCGTTATGAAAAACGCCCGGCTACGTTTTTGTGGTTTCGCCGCCCTGACCACCGTCTCGGTTCTTGGGGTTGCTTCGCTCAGTGTTTCTTTGCTGGGCCCAGGCTATTTTGCTTTTGGCCAAGACGCGAGCATCAGCTGCGCCGATATGGTTTTTGGCAGTACTCGTTATTCCAATAGCGATACCATGAGCGCCTCGGTTTATACCCTGCATGGGATCAGCGGGACCTTAGGCAGTTCCAGCAAATGCTATGGAGCAAGCGGTTTTTCGCTACGGCTAGGTTCTTCGAGCGCGGTAGGGTCGTTCACCTTTAATTTTTCAGCGGGGGTGCTGCTTAAAAAAGTCAAGGTCCTCGCTTATGCTTATTCCTCAGACGATACACCCAAAATTTCCTTTGCCTCCTCGGCGGTCAGCGCGACTTCGCTTGCCATCACTTCGGCGACGGCGCCGGATATCGGCGACACTTCGAGTGATCCTGGTTGTGTTTTTAGCGGCCTTGATAATGGCAACAACACCTTATCGACCTCGTTCACGGTGGCTTCGATCAGCGCCCGGGTTTGCTTATGCAAAATCGTTTTTACCCTCGGGGGAGGCAGCACGCCCACGACGTCTTCGTCCAGCAGCGTGGCTTCCAGTTCCGCCTCGACCTCGTCTTCCTCAAGTTCTACGACTTCCTCTTCGATGCCCACCAGTCAAACGGGGACGAGCACGTCCAATAGCACCGGCACCTATTATTCAGGGATCTCCTGGACTCAAAGTGGCGAGACCCTCCGTTCCTCGCTGCATAGTTTGATCTCAACGGGCACCGTGGCCAAAAGCTACGATTATGCCTATACCGCCTATGAAACCACCGACGTCGATAGTAATGGCAAGATCATCGATATCTATAGCAATTATCATTATGACCCGGCAACCCAGCACGAAAATGGCAGCGGCGTCAGCGGCCTAAAAGGCGATAAAGAAGGCGACATGTACAATCGGGAGCACACCGTGCCCCAATCGATTTTCAATGAAGCTTTGCCGATGAAGAGCGATCTCCATCATCTTTATCCGACCGATAAATACGTCAATAACCGCCGCTCCAATTATCCGCACGCCGTCGTGGCTACCACCAAATGGACGAGTCAGAATGGTTCCAAACTCGGTTCGAGCGATACCACGGCGAACTTTGGATTAAGCGCCGCGAATGTTTTCGAACCGATCGACGAATACAAAGGCGACATCGCCCGAACCTATTTCTACATGGCGACCCGCTATAGCGATAAATGCAGCTCATGGGGGAGCTACGCGGTCTTTTCTGATGGCAACTTGGCCTCCTGGGCCCGTTCCCTTTACCTCCAGTGGAGCCAGAACGATCCGGTTTCCAGCAAGGAAATTGCCAGAAATAACGCGATTTTCGAGATTCAGAAGAACCGGAACCCCTTCATCGATCACCCCGAAGCCGCCCAAGCCATCTGGGGTTAGGCGTCGGCCGAGCGTGGCCCCGCAAGTTTGGCCCGAAAACTTGCTTTGACCAATCATCGAATCTTGTCTAGAAAGAAAAGCCAGTAATTCTGGCTTTTTTGTTTAAATCGGACTAAAGCGACTCCCGGTTTTTGCCACTGACCCTTTGCGCGGAAGCATTTCCGAAGTAAAATCGACTTAGAAGACGTACGATTTAGACATACCTTATATATAAGGAGGTAAAAATTATGGCTAAATTCTATCGCTGCAAAGTCTGCGGCAACATCGTCGGTCTCATCAAGGAAGGCGGCGGCACCTTAACCTGCTGCGGCGAGCCGATGGAAGAGATCATCCCCAATACTCAAGAAGGCGTGGCCACGGAGAAACATATTCCGCTCGTTCACGAAGAAAATGGCAAAGTCTACGTCCAAGTCGGCTCACTCCTTCATCCGATGGTGGAAGACCATTACATCGAGTGGATCTATCTTTTGACCGATCAAGGCGCTCAGCGCAAGATCTTAAAACCCGGCATGGAACCGAAGGTTGTCTTCCAAATTGCCGAGAATGAAGTCGTGCTCGAAGTCCTCGCCTATTGCAACAAACACGGTCTATGGGCCGCGAAATTAGATTAATTATTCGGTCAACGAAACGCGGATAGTCTCGACCACAAGCCGTCTTCCCCTAAAGGGGAATTCGGCTTTTTATTTTCCCTCTTGACACGTGCGTACGCGTGAGTAAACTTTAAAACAATCGCGCCTTTGAATAGGGGGTGCGATCGCCGATAGGTCTCCAGGAACAAATTCGACTGAAAAGTACGAAATAGTTCCGATGGCAACTGACAATATAACGAAAGTTAGAAAAGTCGTTGACATCCAAAAATGAGACGAATATACTATTCAAGCGCACAACTTAGCGGGGGAGACCCCGGCCCGAGCGGCTTGTGCCCAGCTGATCTTTGAAAACTAAACAGATTGACAACAAACACTAAAACGTCGATTCTTTAATGAATCAAAACCAGATAATTTAAAATGAACTAGATCTAACTTTTTGAGAGTTTGATCCTGGCTCAGGATGAACGCTGGCGGCGTGCCTAATACATGCAAGTCGAGCGGGTGCAGCAATGCATCAGCGGCGAACGGGTGAGTAACACGTAGGTAACCTGCCTTTGAGACTGGGATACCCGAGGGAAACCTTGGCTAATACCGGATAACAACTGGGAGCGCATGCTCCTAGCTTGAAAGTCGCTTCGGCGACACTCTTAGATGGACCTGCGGCACATTAGCTAGTTGGTGAGATAACAGCCCACCAAGGCGAGGATGTGTAGCCGACCTGAGAGGGTGAACGGCCACAATGGAACTGAGACACGGTCCATACTCCTACGGGAGGCAGCAGTAGGGAGTTTTCGGCAATGGGGGCAACCCTGACCGAGCAACGCCGCGTGAGTGAGAAGGTCTTCGGATTGTAAAGCTCTGTTACAAGGGACGAATGATCGCTTCAGGAAATGGGAGCGGTTTGACGGTACCTTGCCAGAAAGTGACGGCTAACTACGTGCCAGCAGCCGCGGTAATACGTAGGTCACGAGCGTTATCCGGAATTATTGGGCGTAAAGAGTGAGCAGGCGGCAAGGTAAGTTTGGAGTGAAAGCGTGGGGCTTAACCCCATACAGCTTCGAAAACTACCTAGCTAGAGTATGTGAGAGGTCAACGGAACTCCATGTGTAGCGGTGAAATGCGTAGATATATGGAAGAACACCGGTGGCGAAGGCGGTTGACCAGCACAATACTGACGCTCAGTCACGAAAGCGTGGGGAGCAAATAGGATTAGATACCCTAGTAGTCCACGCCGTAAACGATGATGACTAACTATTGCCGTGAGGCAGTGGTGAAGCTAACGCATTAAGTCATCCGCCTGGGAAGTACGGTCGCAAGACTGAAACTTAAAGGAATTGACGGGACCCCGCACAAGCAGTGGAGCATGTGGTTTAATTCGACGCTACGCGGAAAACCTTACCAGAACTTGACATGGCGAGTAAGGCCCTAGAAATAGGGAGATAATATTCGCACACAGGTGGTGCATGGTTGTCGTCAGCTCGTGTCGTGAGATGTTGGGTTAAGTCCCGCAACGAGCGCAACCCTTGTCCTTAGTTACCATCATTTAGTTGGGAACCCTAAGGAGACTGCCGATGTAAATCGGAGGAAGGTGGGGATGACGTCAAATCAGCATGCCCTTTATGTCCTGGGCGACACACGTGCTACAATGGCCGTTACAAAGAGATGCAATATCGCGAGATGGAGCAAATCCCATAAAGACGGTCTCAGTTCAGACTGAAGTCTGCAATTCGACTTCACGAAGGCGGAATTGCTAGTAATCGCGGATCAGCATGCCGCGGTGAATACGTTCCCGGGGTTTGTACACACCGCCCGTCAAACCATGAGAGGTGGTAATGCTTGAAGCCGCTGTTCCAACCGCAAGGAGGAAGGCGTCTAGGGCAGGACCGCTGATTGGGGTTAAGTCGTAACAAGGTATCCCTACGGGAACGTGGGGATGGATCACCTCCTTTCTAAGGAGAAAGTTGTCTGACGCATAGCGCGTTCAGACAGTACATTCGTTTTTACCTAAATCGATTTAGTCTTAAACAATTTGGTTGTTTCGGTGCGAGCTGTCATTTCTGTTTAGTTTTGAGAGATCAGATTCTCTCAGCTCTTTGTTCTTTGAAAACCGGATATTACATAACATGTTCTTTCTGTTGTTGTTGCGAGCAAAAAGACTGGTTTTACCAGGTTTATTGCTAGTAGCAAGGACAAACATGATCTATGAAAATAGATCGTAGCAAGACAATTACTAATTTAAAGCCGATTTAACTTACGAAGTTAAGTTTTTAAGGGCGTACAGTGAATGCCTTGGCACTAGAAGACGACGAAGGACGCGACTACCTGCGAAAAGCGATGGGGAGCTGGATGTGAGCTTTGATCCACCGATATCCGAATGGGGAAACCCGGCTGGCTTTACCGCCAGTCATCCTGGGACTTTTGTTCCAGTGAAGAAATACCTAGGGAATTGAAACATCTTAGTACCTAGAGGAAAAGAAAGATTTGATCGATTCCGTCAGTAGCGGCGAGCGAAAGCGGAACAGCCCAAACCACCTTCGGGTGGGGTTCGGACCACGTTATGGGATAGCTTGTTGACAGCCGAGCGGCCTGGGAAGGCCGGCCATAGAGGGTGATAGCCCCGTAGGCAAAATTGGCAAGCACCCTAGTGAGTTCCAAAGTACGACGGGGCACGTGTAATCCTGTCGGAAAATGTGCAGACCATTGCATAAGGCTAAATACTATCTAGTGACCGATAGTGAACCAGTACCGTGAGGGAAAGGTGAAAAGAACCCCGGGAGGGGAGTGAAAAGACTCTGAAACTGTATACCTACAATAAGTCAGAGGGCGTTAAAGCCTGATGACGTGCCTATTGAAGAATGAGCCGGCGAGTTACGTTCACGTGCAAGGTTAAGCCGTAGAGGCGGAGCCATAGCGAAAGCGAGCCTGAATAGGGCTATAGTACGTGTGCGCAGACCCGAAACCCGACGATCTATCCATGACCAGGCTGAAAGAGGAGTAACATCCTCCGGAGGGCCGAACCGACGTTCGTTGCAATGCCCGCGGATGAGTTGTGGATAGGGGAGAAATTCCAATCGAGTTGGGAGATAGCTGGTTCTCCTCGAAATAGCTTTAGGGCTAGCGTTAGGATTACTTGGTGGAGGTAGAGCACTGAATGCCCGATGGCCGCGTTTAGCGGTACTGAATGCAATCAAACTCCGAATTCCATCTTGCGTATCCTGGCAGTCAGACTGCGGGAGATAAGTTCCGTGGTCAAAAGGGAAACAGCCCAGACCGTCGATTAAGGTCCCTAAATTTATGCTAAGTGTTAAAGGAAGTGGAGACGCTTAAACAACTAGGATGTTGACTCAGAAGCAGCCATCATTTAAAGAGTGCGTAACAGCTCACTAGTCGAGTGTCTCTGCACCGAAGATTTACCGGGGCTAAGCATAATACCGAATTCACGGATTTTAGAGCAATCTAAAGTGGTAGAGGAGCGTCCCATGTGGGGCGAAGCTGCACGAAAACGAGCAGTGGACCGCATGGGAGTGAGTATGCCGGTGTCAGTAACGATTGAGGGTGAGAATCCCTCGCACCATTAGACCAAGGTTTCCTGGGCAAGGGTCGTCCTCCCAGGGTTAGTCGGGACCTAAGACGAGGCCGAAAGGCGTAGCCGATGGACAGCGGGTTGATATTCCCGCACCCGTATGCATGCGATGTAGTGACAGATTTGGATAGTAGATCCCTCTTATTGGATTGAGGGCTAAGCTGTGTGGCTGGTACGTTGGCAAATCCGCGTATCAATGCGAAACAGCGAATGGGAGCGAATGGAGCAATCCTAGTAGCGAACTCCGCGATGCCAGGTCTCGAGAAAAACTGCTAGCTTAAGTGCATATGGCCCGTACCAAGAACGGACACACGTGGTCAAGGAGAGTATCCTAAGGTGAGCGAGCGAACTGTTGTTAAGGAACTCTGCAAAATTACTTCGTAACTTCGGAAGAAGAAGTGCCGGCGCAAGCCGGTCGCAGTGAAGAGGCCCAAGTAACTGTTTATCAAAAACACAGCTTTATGCTAAGCCGCAAGGCGATGTATATGAGGTGATGCCTGCCCAGTGCTGGAAGGTTAAAAGGTGGAGTTAGCCGCAAGGCGAAGCCCCTAATTGAAGCCCCAGTGAACGGCGGCCGTAACTATAACGGTCCTAAGGTAGCGAAATTCCTTGTCAGGCAAGTTCTGACGCGCATGAATGGTATAATAATTTGGGCGCTGTCTCGACAGCAGACTCGGTGAAATCTTATTACCTGTGAAGATGCAGGTTACCCGCGACTAGACGGAAAGACCCCATGGAGCTTTACTATAACTTAATATTGAGCATTCGAGAATCATTCGCAGAATAGGTAGGACGCTTTGATGTTGGGGCTTTGGCCTCAGCGGAGCGGTCAGTGAGATACTACTATTGAGTCTTGAATGTTCTAACGTATGGATTCACAGTCCAGCGGACAGTGTTAGGCGGGTAGTTTGACTGGGGCGGTCGCCTCCCAAATTGTAACGGAGGCGCTCCAAGGTACCCTCAGTATGGTTGGAAATCATACATTGAGTGCAAAGGCATAAGGGTGCTTGACTGCGAGACTTACAAGTCGAGCAGGGACGAAAGTCGGACTTAGTGATCTTGCGATCCCGAATGGAAGGGTCGTAACTTAACGGATAAAAGCTACCCTGGGGATAACAGGCTGATCTGGTCCAAGAGTTCACATCGACGACCAGGTTTGGCACCTCGATGTCGGCCCATCACATCCTGGAGGGGAAGTACCTTCCAAGGGTTTGGCTGTTCGCCAATTAAAGTGGTACGCGAGCTGGGTTCAAAACGTCGTGAGACAGTTTGGTCCCTATCTGTCGTGGGCG